>Ga0209674_100066_pt1 | contig 256739 bp, 230 predicted proteins | sample AraplaCvi_mMS_r2_FD_184279 | JGI IMG/M metagenome (GOLD analysis project Ga0209674, IMG submission 184279) | Arabidopsis root microbial communities from North Carolina, USA - plate scrape CL_Cvi_mMS_r2 (SPAdes) (version 2) | ecosystem: Host-associated > Plants > Roots > Endosphere | place: USA... | reverse complement strand
CCCGAGACGAAGGCAGCGGTGTCCAGTCCGGCCGCCTGGTCGCGCCGGCGCTGCATCAGCAGCAGGCGCACGAGGGCCTGGGTGCCGGTCAGGAAGACGGCGCCGGAGTCGGCCGCCAGGTTGTCGGTGAGCGCGTAGCGCCGCAACGGCGCGGTGTCGGGATCGGGCGTCGTCGTGATGTCGGAAGAGGGCAGGGTCATGGCGGTCGGGCTCGCGCGGCAAGGCGTCCCGCGCAGAGCGGGCGGCAGGACCGGCCATGCTAGTCCTCGACGAAAACCGCGATATTGCGCAATCGACGCCGGAGGGCGGGATTTCGCGATGAAAATTTCTTCATTGTTAAATTGGCGAAACGAACGTCTCGACAGGGGTTGATTCCGAGGGTAAACGCGCTGGCCGGCCGCACAATGCGCCCATGACCCTGCCCGCCTCGATCGACCGCGTCGCCCGCCGCATCGCCGCCGCCCTGCAGCGTGACGGCCGCCAGAGCGCCCAGCAGCTCGCCGACTCGGTGGGGCTGTCGGCCACGCCCGTGTGGCGCCGCGTCAAGGAGCTGGAGGCCAGCGGCGTGATCCGCGGCTACGTGGCGCTGCTCGATCGCGAGAAGCTGGGCCTGTCGATCTGCGTGCTGGCGCACGTGACGCTGGTGCGCCACAGCGAGGGCGCGGTCGAGCAGTTCGAGGCGATGGCCCGGTCCAGCCCCGAGATCATGGAATGCCACAGCACGACCGGCGAGGGCGACTACCTGATCAAGGTGGTCGCGCCCGACATGAAGGCCTACGACCGCTTCCTGCAAGACAAAGTGTTTAAGACGCCCGGCGTGGCCAACGTGCGCTCCAGCGTCGTGCTGCGCGAGGTCAAGTACGAGACGGCGCTGCCGGTGGACTAGTCCGATCGGCGCGAAAGGCCCCGAAATCGACCCGATCGCGCGCGCCGCTTGCCCCGATTTCGGACTACGCTGATCGCGACGACAACGGAGACTTCACGCCATGTCCGACACGACCGAATCCGACCCGCGCCCGCTGGGGCTGGCGCGGCTGCTGAGCATCCAGGCGCGCGCCAACCGCCTGGCCAATCGCCGCCTGCAGGCCTCGCTCGCGGGCCTGTCCACCTCCGACCTGCACGCCCGGCGCATCAGCTTCTTCCCGACGCTGATCGGCACGCTCAACCACCTGCTGGCTGTCGACCGCTACTACGTCGCGGCGCTGAACGGCGAGCCCGACATGGAGCAGCAGTACCGCCGCTTCGCGCCGCACGACGAGCTCGCATCCTACGCCGCGGCGCAGGACGCCAGCGACCTCAAGCTGATCGCGTTCTGCGACAGGCTCGACGACGCGTCCGCCAACGCGGTCGTGCGCATGGATCGCGGCGAAGGCAAGTCGCAGAGCGACCTCGCCTGCCTCGTGCTGCAGCACCTGTTCATGCACCAGACGCACCATCGCGGCCAGGTGCACGCGATGCTGGCTGGCACGCAGGTCAAGCCGCCGCAACTCGACGAATTCATCATGCGCGCGGACGAGCCGTTCCGCGTGATGGACATGTCGGCGCTGGGTTGGACGGAGCGCGAGGTGTACGGGTGAGCGCGCCGTCGGCCCTTCCCGAGCCGGCGCTGGCGCTCTGGCGCTTCACGGCGCAGGAGCCCGCCACGGTGCACGTGCCGCCGGACGGCTGCCGCGACCTGATCGTGATCGCGCCGGCTGCGGGGCCGCCGGTGTGTCTGGTCAGCGCGCTGTCGCAAGCCAGCGAGACGCACGCGTTCGCGCCGGGCGACCGCGCGACGGGCGTGCGGCTGCGGCCGGGTGCGCGATTCGACGAGCGGGCGCTGCTGGCGCTGGCGCGCGCCCGCGAGGGCGGGGATGACGACGACCTGCTGGAGGCCGTGGGCGCGGCGACGCGCCTGGACGCGCGGGTGGACGAGGCGCTGGCCTGCCTGCGCGACGCGCCGTCGCTGCCGCTCGCGCAGGCGCGGCTGGGGGTGTCGGCGCGCAGCCTCGAGCGGCTGCTGTCGCCCCGGACGGGCCGCGGCCCGCTGTGGTGGCGCAGCCTCGCGCGGGCGCGCCGGTGCGCGCGCGGGCTTGCGGGCGCGACCCCGCTGGCCGCGCTCGCCGCCGATCACGGCTACGCCGACCAGGCCCACATGACGCGCGACCTGCGCCGCTGGTTCGGCCACGCGCCGACGCGATTGCGCATGATGCCGTCGCTGCTGCAGGCGCTGTCGTCCAGCGGGTACGGCTAGCGCGCAGTTCTTTGCGGCAAAAGGGCTGGCGCGGCGGCGAGTCTGGCGGACGTGACCTGCGATGGACGCCCGGCCCAGGCCGACGCCATCAGCGCGCATGCCTGCATCACGGTGCTTCGTGGGGCGGGTCAGCCGAAGGGTCGCCCCGCCGTTCGCTGGCATTGCCACGCGCCAACCAGGGCGAGTTGCGCCTGCGGCCGTTCCGCCCGATCAATACACGGCAAGGGCGCGCCGATCAGTTGGCGGCCATCGGCGTGCACAGCTCCACCAGGAAGCCGTTGACGTCGCCGACGTACGCGATCGTCTGGCCCCACGGCGTGTCCTGTGGCTCCTTGACCAGCGTGGCGCCGGCGGCCACGGCACGCTTGACCGCGGCCGGCACGTCGTCGGTGACCAGCGCGATCTCGCCCGTGGGCAGGGCGAGCGACGGCGCCTGCGGCGTCTTGCCCAGCTCGCGCAGCATCGTGCGCGACGCGAAGGCCAGCGCGGTGGCGCCGGTCTCCAGCTCGCCGTAGGCGCCGCTGTCGTGCAGGAAGCGGGTGGGCAGGGCGAAGGCCTTGCCGTAGAAGTCGAGCGTCGACGCGACGTCGTCGACGTAGAGGATGGTGTAGCCGAATCGCATGCCGGTCCTTGTGTCGTCGCCGCCCGGGGTCGGGCGGCTGCCTGACGGCAACGATAAGGGGCGGCGAGCCGCGCGTCTTGAACAATTCCGACGACGCGCGACCGGCGTCACGCGTCGTCGGACGCGACCAGGTCCTCGTAGGGCGGCAGGTTGCTGGAGGTCAGCCGGGCCACCTCGTAGGCCGAACGCAGTTCCTCGGCGGCCCGGGTGTAGCTCATGAGCATCTCCGTGTCGTCGAGCGGATCGCCCGAACCGTCGCGGAGGCGCTCGTCGAGCAACGCGATGGCGTCATTGACGGCCTGCACGGCCATGAGAAGAGTGTTGCCGCTGACGTCAGCCATGGAAAGTCTCGTTGGAAGTGGTGCGCATCAGGAACTCAGACCGTGCTGGGCGCCTTGACGTCGCCGAGCGCGATCAGGCGGACGATGGCGTTGCGGGCCAGATTGTCGAGCGCGCCCTTCATGGCGTCCATCGCCATCGTGCCGGCGACGCTCTCGATCTGCCAGTGGTCGGCATCGAAGGTCTTGTTGTAGCCGGTGAAGCGGATCTTCAGCGACGCGGGAATGACGGTCTCCGGCGGCAGCTTGAAGCTGTGCCACGTGTCGGCGCCGCCGGGCAGGACGTTGGCCTTGTCGAACAGCGACGTGCCGCCGTCGTTGCGCACCATCTTCACGCCGCCCTCGCCGTCGAAGGTGGTGAGATCGGCCGGGCGCGTGCGGGTCTTGCTGATCTTGCGGGGCTCGAAGTCCGGATAGAGCACGCCGGCCACGGCGGCGCCGTCGACGATCGGGCCGCCGTCATAGCCGGGCGTGGTCTTGTGGATGGAACGAAAGAGGTTCTTGGTGGTGTTGCCGGTCATTTCGGTCATGGAGGCTCTCCCTGGGATGGCGGCCGCATGGAGGGATGGGCCGCACCGGCGCATTCTCGGCCGGGAGCGCCCGGGCCGCCAGCCCCCGCTCAGGGGGTACCCGCCCCGTGCGGATCGCATCCGGCGGATTGAAATTGACGTTTACGTAAACGTCAATCGATAATCCTCCGCTACCGTGTCGACCGACACGCGCGCCTGCGCGCCCGACCTTCGAGACAAGACCCGAATCGCCCATGTCCATCCTCTCGACCCAACTCAACGCCCGCTCGGAAGACTTCAAGGCCAACGCCGCGGCGATGCGCCTGCTGGTGGACGACCTCAACGCCAAGCTGGCGAAGATCGCGCTCGGCGGCGGCGACGAGGCGCGCAAGAAGCACCTGTCGCGCGGCAAGCTGCTGCCGCGCGACCGCGTCGAGCGCCTGCTCGATCCGGGCACGCCGTTCCTGGAGATCGCGCCGCTGGCCGCGCTGGGCATGTACCCGGAAAAGGGCGGCCAGGACGCCGCGCCGGGTGCCGGCATGATCGCGGGCATCGGCCGGGTGGCGGGCGTCGAGTGCCTGATCGTGTGCAACGACGCCACGGTCAAGGGCGGCACCTACTACCCGATGACGGTCAAGAAGCACCTGCGGGCGCAGGAGATCGCGCAGCAGAACCGCCTGCCGTGCATCTATCTGGTCGACTCCGGCGGCGCCAACCTGCCCAACCAGGACGAGGTGTTCCCCGACCGCGACCACTTCGGCCGCATCTTCTACAACCAGGCCAACCTGAGCGCGCAGGGCATCCCGCAGCTGGCGGTGGTGATGGGCTCGTGCACGGCCGGCGGCGCCTACGTGCCGGCGATGAGCGACCAGACGGTCATCGTCAAGAACCAGGGCACCATCTTCCTGGGTGGCCCGCCGCTGGTGAAGGCGGCCACCGGCGAGGTGGTCAGCGCGGAGGATCTGGGCGGCGGCGACGTCCACACGCGGCTGTCCGGCGTCGCCGACCACCTGGCCGAGAACGACATGCACGCCCTCGCCCTGGCGCGCGGCATCGTGGCCACGCTGAACTGGCGCAAGGACGCCGGCGCGGCGCTGCGCGCGCCACAGCCGCCCAGGCTGCCCGAGCACGAGTTGCACGGCATCATCCCGCTGGACGCCGAAGGCAAGCCCGCGCGCAAGCCCTTCGACGTGCGCGAGGTCATCGCCCGCATCGTCGACGGCTCCGAGTTCGAGGAGTTCAAGGCGCGCTACGGCGCCACGCTCGTCTGCGGCTTCGCGTGGATCGAGGGCATGCCGGTGGGCATCGTGGCCAACAACGGCATCCTGTTCGCCGAGAGCGCCGACAAGGGCGCGCACTTCATCGAGCTGTGCTGCCAGCGCAAGGTGCCGCTGGTGTTCCTGCAGAACATCACCGGCTTCATGGTGGGCCGCAAGTACGAGAACGAAGGCATCGCGCGCGCCGGCGCCAAGATGGTGACGGCCGTGGCGTGCGCCAACGTGCCCAAGTTCACCGTGATCATCGGCGGCTCGTTCGGCGCCGGCAACTACGGCATGTGCGGCCGTGCCTACAGCCCGCGCTTCCTGTGGATGTGGCCCAACGCGCGCATCAGCGTGATGGGCGGCGAGCAGGCCGCCAGCGTGCTGGCCACCGTGCGCCGCGACGGCATCGAGGCCAAGGGCGGCCAGTGGTCGGCCGAGGAGGAAGAGACCTTCAAGGCGCCCATCCGCGACCAGTACGAGGCGCAGGGCCACCCGTACTTCGCCAGCGCCCGCCTGTGGGACGACGGCGTGATCGACCCGGCCGACACCCGCCGCGTGCTTGCGCTGGGCCTGAGCGCCAGCCTCAACGCGCCGATTCCCGACCCGAAGTTCGGCGTCTTCCGCATGTGATCGCGCGCCGCGCGATCTCGCCTTCAGCCCGCTGTCATCGGCCGTCGCCCTGCTGAAGCGATGATGCGGCGGTCAGCCACTCCAGTTCGACCCGACATGATCCGTCCCGCCCCGTTCCTTTCCCTGGCCGTCGCCGCCGCGCTGGCGCTGGCGGCCGCGTCGCCCGCGCACGCCCGCAACGAATCGATCCGCCTGGCGATCGACGTCGCGATGGCCAAGAAGCACACCCGCGAGGCCGTCGGCGACCTGCCGCTGCGCTGGGGCAGCGCCAGCGCCCGGGGCGGCGAGCTGATCGCCGGCGAGGTCGAGGCGCAGGGCTCGGCGAGCGTCGTCGAGGACCCGCGCAAGCGCGAGCACCGGACGGACGAGGAGACCTGCCTGCTCGCGTTCCAGGACGCGGTCGGCAAGCTCGCCGTGCAGGCGCGCGGCGCCGGCGCCGCGGCGGTGGTGGGCATCGTGTCCGCCTTCAAGGACGACGTGGTGGACGACCCGCGCAACTACGACTGCCACGCCGGCAGTTCCAAGGCCTACGTCACGCTGCGCGCCCGCCTCGCGCGCACGTACGCGGACGCCAGCGCGCGCCCGCTCCCGCCCGCGACCGGCTTTGCCGCGCTGGACGACGTCAACGCCGTGCCGATCAGCGCCGCCGGCCAGGAGCGCTACGCCCACTTCCTGACGCTGCCCAAGCCGCGGGCCTTCGTCGTCTACGAGGACGGCAGCTGGCGCTTCTACGCCAAGGATCCGGAGGCGATGACCAAGGCGCTCGACTACTGCGCGCGCCAGGGCAAGCGCTGCTGGCTGTACGCCGCCGACGACCGCGTGGTCTGGAGCGCCGAGGTCGACAAGCGCGTCGGCAGCGCGTCGCAGCTGGGCGGCGGCGCGCCGGCCGATCCGAAGGACGAGCACCAATGAGCCGCGCCATGACGCTTCCGTCGATCGCCGTGCGCGGCGCATTCGCCATCGCGGCGCTGGCCTTCGCGTGCGGCGCGCCGGCGCGCAACGTCGGCCTGATGCAGCCGGTGGCCGGGCCGGTCGCCGCCGCGCATGCAGGGGCCGCCGCCGGCATCGAGTTCGCCTTCGGCTCGGACTCCGCGCGGGGCGCGGCGGTCGTGGGCGACCCCGTCACCGTGCTGGGCGTCGCCTCGCCGCTGGCCGAGCCCCACGGGTTCAGGCCGACCGCGGCCGAGGCCTGCGGCAACGCCGTGCGCGACGCGCTCGAGCGCCTGGCCGCGGTCGCGCGCGCGGCCGGCGGGCATGCCGTGGTGGGCATCGTCAGCAGGTACAACGGCGATACGGTCGACGACCCTGCGCAGGTGGAATGCCGCATGGGCCAGTCCAGGGTGCTCGCGCCGCTGAGCGGCATCATCGCCCAGGGCGTGCCGCCCAAGGCGCCCTGAGGTGAACGCCATGCGCGAGATCGCCGCGACCCTCCGTCCTCGCCGGCCCGTCTCGACGGGCGGCGTGGCGGGACTCGGCAGGGGATTTGCCCTGCCCGGCCATCGGACCGCGTCCGCGGCCGGCCAGCCAGCCAGAAAGGGCTTGAACATGACCCCGACTCGTCTTCCGACGCTCCCCGCGCGCGCCAGCGCCCTCGTCACCGCCATCGCCGCGGCGCTCGGCGGCCTGTCGTTGCCCGCGCAGGCGCGCAACGTGCGCCTGATGGAATCGGTGCCCGACACGATCCGCGTCACGCGCACCCACGAGATCCTCGGCAACCTTGACCTGCGCTTCGGCGGCGACACCGCGCGCGGCGCGCAGCTGGTGCGGCGCGACGTCGTCGTCAAGGGCGTGGGCACCACCCAGGTCAAGGACGTCGGCGACGACGACCGCGTGCGCCCGACCGACCACGACCTGTGCGCACGCGCCTTCGAGGACGCGATGACCCAATTGGCGTTCGCCGCGCGCGGCGCGCGTGCGACGGCCATCGTCGGCGTGATCTCGAACTACGAGGGCAGCGTGTTCGACGACCCGGTGCACTTCGAATGCCACGTCGGCGCGCTCAAGGCGGCCGTCACGCTGCGCGCGCAGCTGGCGTCCGGCCCGCTGGCATCCACGCCGTCGGCCGACGTGCCGGTGGTGTCGCCGCCGCCGCAGCCGCAGCCCGTGTCGCCGCCACAGCCGCGCAGCGACCTCGTGCCGCCGCCGCCCGCGCCCACCTTCCAGCCCCTCCCGCCGGCGCCCGCGCCCGCGTCGAACTAAAGCCTTCAGCGATGACCGCCACCCTGCAGATCTCCCGCGACGGCGCCGTCGCCCGCGTGTTCCTCAACCGCCCCGACGTGCGCAACGCGTTCAACGACGCCGTGATCGCCGAGCTCACCGCGGCGTTCGCCGGCTTCGCGGCCGACGCGTCGCTGCGCGCCGTGGTGCTGGGCGGCCACGGCAAGGCGTTCTGCGCCGGCGCCGACCTGTCGTGGATGCGCGCGATGGCCGACTACACGTGGGAGCAGAACCGCGCCGACGCGCAGGGCCTGGCCGACATGCTGTACGCGATCTGGTCGTGCCCGGTGCCGGTGATCGGACGCGTGCACGGCGACTGCTACGCCGGTGGCGTCGGCCTGGCGGCGGTGTGCGACATCCTCATCGCGGCCGAGGGCGTCAACTTCTGCCTGAGCGAGGCCAAGCTCGGGCTGCTGCCGGCGACGATCGGACCGTACGTCGTCAAGGCGCTCGGCGAGCAGGCCTCGCGCCGCTACTTCACCACCGCCGAGCGCTTCGACGCCGCGCGCGCCCACGCGCTCGGCTTCGTGCACGAGGTGGCGCCGGCCGACGCGCTCGACGCGAAGATCGACGAGCTCCTCGCCGCGCTCGTGGCCAACGGCCCGGCCGCCGTGCGCGCGTGCAAGGCGCTGGTGCACGACGTCGCCGCGCGTCCGATCGACGACGCCCTGCGCGCCGATACCGCCAGGCGTATCGCCGACATCCGCGCCAGCGCCGAAGGCAAGGAGGGCGTGCAGGCCTTCCTGAACAAGCGCAAGCCGTCCTGGCTCGCCGACTGAGCGCCGCCCGCGCCCTGCCATGAACATGCCCGACCTCGACACCGCGCACCTCGTCGCGCTCGCCGCCGCGCTCGGCTGGGCGAGCGGCGTGCGGCTGTACCTGGTCGTGTTCCTCACCGGCCTGGCCGGCGCGATGGGCTGGGTGACGCTGCCGCCGGGCCTGCACATCCTGCAGTCGCCGCTCGTGCTCGGAGCGAGCGCGATCCTCGCGACGATCGAGTTCGTGGCCGACAAGGTGCCCGCCGTCAACGCGTTCTGGGACGGCCTGCACACGCTGCTGCGCGTGCCCGGCGGCGCGCTGCTGGCGGCCGGCGTGTTCGGCGGCGACCAGGCGCAGTGGACGCTCGTCGCGGCGCTGGCCGGCGGCGCGCTCGCGGCCACCAGCCACGTCGCCAAGACGACGACCACCGCGTCGCTCGCCGCGTTTCCCGAGCCCATCACGCACACGGGCGTGTCGCTGGTGTCGGACCTGTCGGTGCCCGCGATGCTGTGGCTGGCGTTCGCGCATCCGGCGGTGTTCGCGGTGGCGCTGGTGATCGTCGTCTGCTGCATGGTGGGCGTCACCGTCGTGCTGTTCCGTTTCCTGCGCGCGCTGACGCAGCGCCTGCTGGGGCGCCCGGCCTGAATTCCTGATATTGAAAAGTCGAAGGACGAGACATGTTCAACAAGATCCTGATCGCCAACCGCGGTGACGACGGACGCGAAGCGTCCGGCGCGGCGCAGCCCCATTGCATGGTGCGCGCAGCGCACGCAGGCGCTTTCACCGCGGAGACCCAGCATGTTTGACAAGATCCTGATTGCCAACCGCGGTGAAATCGCCTGCCGAGTTGCAGCGACTGCGCGCCGCCTCGGCGTGAAGACGGTCGCCGTCTACTCGGACGCCGACGCCAACGCGCGCCATGTCGCCGCGTGCGACGAGGCCGTGCGCATCGGCGAGGCCGCGCCGCGCGACAGCTACTTGCGCTGGGAGCGCATCATCGAGGCCGCCAAGGCCACGGGCGCGCAGGCCGTGCACCCGGGCTACGGCTTCCTGTCCGAGAACGAGGACTTCGCGCAGGCCTGCGCCGACGCCGGCATCGCGTTCATCGGCCCGCCGCCGTCGGCGATCCGCGCGATGGGCCTGAAGGCCGAATCCAAGCAGCTGATGGAAAAGGCCGGCGTGCGGCTGGTGCCCGGTTACCACGGCGCCGACCAGGATCCCGCGCTGCTCCGGCGCGAGGCCGACCGCATCGGCTACCCGGTGCTGATCAAGGCGAGCGCGGGCGGCGGCGGCAAGGGCATGCGCATCGTCAACGCGCAGGGCGAGTTCGACGCGGCGCTGGCTTCGTGCAAGCGCGAGGCGATCAACAGCTTCGGCGACGACGCGGTGCTGGTCGAGCGCTACGTCACGCGGCCGCGCCACATCGAGATCCAGGTGTTCTTCGACACGCACGGCAACGGCGTCTACCTGTTCGAACGCGACTGCTCGGTGCAGCGCCGCCACCAGAAGGTGCTCGAGGAAGCGCCGGCGCCGGGCATGACGCCCGAGCGCCGCCGCGAGATGGGCGAGGCCGCCGTGGCCGCGGCGCGCGCCGTCAACTACGTGGGCGCGGGCACCGTGGAGTTCATCGCGGAGCAGGACGGCCGCTTCTACTTCATGGAGATGAACACGCGCCTGCAGGTGGAGCATCCGGTGACGGAGGCCATCACGGGGCACGACCTCGTCGAGTGGCAGCTGCGCGTGGCCGCCGGCGAGCCGCTGCCCGCGACGCAGGCCGACCTGCAAATCCGCGGCCACGCGATCGAGGCGCGCATCTGCGCCGAGAACCCCGAGGCCAACTTCCTGCCGGCCACGGGCACGCTGTCGGTGCTGAAGTGGCCGCAGCACGTGAACTTCCGCCGCACCGAGGCCGGCGCGAGCGAGTCCGCGGCGGTGCGCGTGGACACCGGCGTCAACGAGGGCGACGCGATCACGCCGTACTACGACTCGATGATCGCCAAGCTGATCGTCTGGGGCGAGGATCGCGCGCAGGCGCTGGCGCGGCTCGACGCGGCGCTCGCCGGCACGCACATCGCGGGCGTCGTCAACAACGTGGCGTTCCTGCGCCGCACGGCCCGGACGGATTCGTTCGCCGGCGCGAATCTCGACACCGCGCTGATCGAGCGCGAGCGCGCCGTGCTGTTCGGCCAGGCCGGCCTGCCGCTGGACGTCGTGGCCGCGGGCGTCGCCGCGCGCGCGATCGCGCTGGAGGAGGCGACGGTCGGCGCGGATCCGTGGTCCAGGCGCGACGGCTGGCGCATGTACGGCGCGTCGGTGCGCCGCTTCGATCTCGAGTGGCAGGGGCAGTCGCTGGAGTCGCTGCTCGAGTCGCGCCACGACGGCGGCGCGCTGCTGAAAGTCGGCGATCACGCCGTCGCGTTCGCATCGCGCGCGCTCGGCGACGATCGCTACGACGTCACGCTCGGCACGGGCGCCGACACGCGCCGCGTGGCGCTGAACGTCTACCAGCTCGGCGAGCAGGTGAGCGTGTTCGCGGCCGCCGGCAGCGCGCAGGTGACCGTCGTCGACACGCTGTCGCACGCCGGCGAGGGCCACGCCGAGGCAGGGCGCCTCACGGCGCCGATGCCCGGCAAGGTCATCGCGTACCTCGTCAAGAAGGGCGACGCCATCAAGACCGGACAGCCGCTGGCGGTTCTCGAAGCGATGAAAATGGAGCACACCATTGCCGCGCCGCGCGACGGCACCGTGGCCGAGCTGCTGTTCGCGCCGGGTGACCAGGTCAGCGAAGGCGGCGAGTTGCTCACGCTGGAGTAAGTCATGGCCAAGTTGCCCGAGTTCGTGAAGATCGTCGATGTGGGGCCGCGCGACGGCCTGCAGAACGAGAAGAACCACGTCCCCGCCGCCGACAAGATCGCGCTGGTGGGACTGCTGCAGGACGCCGGCCTGCGCGAGATCGAGGTCACCAGCTTCGTCAGCCCGAAGTGGGTGCCGCAGATGGCCGATGCGCTCGACGTCATGGCCGGCATCACGCGCCGACCGGGCGTGCGCTACTCGGTGCTCACGCCCAACCTGAAGGGCTGGGAGGCCGCGGTGGCGACGAGGCCGGACGAGATCGTCGTGTTCGGCGCCGCCAGCGAGGCCTTCAGCCAGAAGAACATCAACTGCTCGATCGCCGAATCGATCGATCGCTTCGCGCCGGTCGTGGCCGCGGCCAAGGCGGCGGGCGTGAAGGTGCGCGCGGCGATCTCGTGCGCGGTGGGCTGCCCGTACGAGGGCGAGGTCGCGCCCTCGCGCGTGGGCATGGTCGCGCGCCTCATGCGCGCGATCGGCGTCGACCACGTCGGCGTGGCCGACACCATCGGCGTCGGTACGCCGCTGAAAGTGCGCGCCGCGATGGAGGCCGCGCTCGAGCACTTCCCGATCGCCGAGACCAGCGGCCACTTCCACGACACGTACGGCCAGGCGCTGTCCAACATCTACGAATGCCTGCAGATGGGCATCGCCACGTTCGACACCAGCGTGTCGGGCCTGGGCGGCTGCCCGTACGCGAAGGGCGCGACGGGCAACGTCGCCACCGAGGACGTCGTCTACCTGCTGCACGGCCTGGGCATCCGGACCGGCGTCGACCTGGACAAGCTCGTGGACGCCGGTGCCTTCATCTCCAAGCAGATCGGCAAGCCCAACGGCTCGCGCGTGGCGCGGGCGCTGCTGGCCAAGCGCGCGGACGCGGCGGCGGTGTGCGCATGAACGCCGCCCGGCCGCCCGAAGGCGTTCGCATCGCAGGCCGCAGGCTGGAGACTCTCTGATGACCATCGACGTCAACGACCGCCCCGAGGGCTTCCAGCGCGTGTCGCAGGAGCTCGTGCGCCTGGGCCATCCGCACGCACCGACCTATCTCGACATCGCGGCCCGCACGTCGCAGGAAGCCGCCGACGCGCTGGGCGTGGCCGTCGGCCAGATCGCCAAGAGCGTGGTGTTCCGCCGCAAGTCCGACGAGGTCGCGATCCTGGTCGTGGCGTCGGGTGACCGGCGCGTCGACGAGAAGAAGGTGGCGCAGATCGTCGGCGCCATCGGCCGCGCCGACGCCGAGTACGTGAAGGCCAAGACGGGGTTCACGATCGGCGGGGTGTCGCCGCTGGCGCACGCCACGCCGGTGGTGACGCTGATCGACCGCGAGCTGTTCCGCTTCGACCGCGTGTGGGCCGCCGCGGGCCATCCGCACGGCGTGTTCCCGATGACGCCGGCCGAGCTCGAAAAGCTGACGGGCGCGCCGGTGCACGACGTCGTGCAGGCGCCGGCGGCCGCGTGATGGCGAGCGGCCCCGTCATCCGCGACGGCATCGAGCACGCGCCCGACTCGGCGTTCTTCGTCGCGCGCCTGGCCGAGATCGGCGACACCGTGCCCGTGCCGTCGCCCTGCGTCAACATCTGCAGGATCGACCCGTACACCAGCGTGTGCCACGGCTGCCGCCGCACGATCGACGAGATCGCCGCGTGGAGCGCGCTCGGCGACGCGGACAAGCGCTGGGTCTGGCAGCAGCTGCCCGGGCGCGAGCCGCCGGTCTGAGGAGCGTCCGATGCAGCGCGTGATCTTCGACTTCGACATCATCTCGCCATACGCATACCTCGCGTTCGAGCGGCTGCCGGCGACGCTGGAAGGGCTGTCGCACCACGTCGAGTACCGGCCGCTGCTGTTCGCGGGCCTGCTCAAGCACTGGGGCAGCACGGCGCCGGCGGACGTCGCGCCGAAGAAGGCGTGGCTGTTCCGGCAGTGCGCGTGGATCGCGCAGCGGGAGGGCATCACGTTCCGCCCGCCCGCGCCGCATCCGTTCAACCCGCTCGCGCTGCTGCGCCTGCTGGTGGCCAGCGTGCCCGCCGGCAGCCAGCCGAACCGGCGCGCGGTGGAGCTCGCGTTCCGCCACGTTTGGGCGCGCGACGGCGGCGACCCGAACGACGCCGCCGCGCTGCAGGCCGTCACCGACGCGATCGCGCCGGTGCGCGACCCGGCGGGCGCGGAGGTCAAGGCCGAACTGCAGGCCCGCACCGCCGAGGCCGCCGCGGCCGGCGTGTTCGGCGTGCCGACGTTCCGCCTCGACGACGGCCAGGTGTTCTGGGGCACGGACTCGATGGCGATGCTGGCCGACGCGATGCGCGCGAAGCAGGGCGACTGATCGGAACGCCGCGGCCAACGCCGCGGTGCCGGAACTGGCGTCGATGGCGATGCCGGGCCTGGGCGTCGCGCGGTGCACCCGCCGCGAGGGCCGACGACGGCCGATCGCGGATGGGCCGCGTGGCCATGCACGGCGCAAGTGTTTACCCTCGCGTGCTCCAAATTTCCACGATGAGAAACACGACGTCCGCGTTTCCCCTCGAGTTGTAAGTTTCGAATAAGTCTCGCGTCAGACCTCAGTCAGAGGGCAGTCCCACGATGTGCAACAGGCGCCTCCTGTCGAGGGTGGCGGCCGCCATCGACAACAGAGGAGACATCCCATGGCAACCAGCACCGCGGCGACGCCGATGACGGGCGAGGAGAAGAAGGTCATCTTCGCCTCGTCCCTCGGCACCGTTTTCGAGTGGTACGACTTCTATCTCTACGGCTCGCTCGCCGCCATCATCGGCAAGCAGTTCTTCTCGGGCCTGGACCCGTCCGCCGCATTCATCGCGTCGCTGCTGGCGTTCGCCGCGGGCTTCTTCGTGCGGCCGTTCGGCGCGCTGGTGTTCGGCCGGCTCGGCGACATGATCGGCCGCAAGTACACCTTCCTGGTCACCATCCTGATCATGGGCCTGTCGACGTTCATCGTCGGCGTGCTGCCCAGCTACAGCTCCATCGGCGTCGCGGCCCCGATCATCCTGATCTCGCTGCGCCTGCTGCAAGGCCTGGCGCTCGGCGGCGAGTACGGCGGCGCGGCCACCTACGTCGCGGAGCATTCCCCGCGCGGCAAGCGCGGCGCGTACACGTCGTGGATCCAGACCACGGCCACGCTGGGCCTGTTCCTGTCGCTGCTGGTGATCATCGGCGTCAAGTCCTCGCTGGGCGACGCCGCGTTCGCCGACTACGGCTGGCGCATCCCGTTCATCGTCTCGATCCTGCTGCTGGCCGTCAGCGTGTGGATCCGCCTGTCGATGAACGAGTCGCCGGCGTTCAAGAAGATGAAGGAAGAGGGCAAAACCTCCAAGGCGCCGCTGACCGAGTCCTTCACGCAGTGGGGCAACCTGAAGATCGTGCTGCTGGCGCTGTTCGGCCTGGTGGCCGGCCAGGGCGTGGTCTGGTACACGGGCCAGTTCTACGCGCTGTTCTTCCTGACCAGCTCGCTCAAGGTCGATGCCACCACCGCGCAGTACATGATCGCGGCGGCGCTGCTGCTGGGCACGCCGTTCTTCATCGTGTTCGGCACGCTGTCGGACAAGATCGGCCGCAAGCCGATCATCCTGGCGGGCATGGTGCTCGCGTGCGCCACGTACTTCCCGATCTTCCACGCCATCGCCGGCGCCGCGAACCCCGAGCTGGCCGCGGCCCAGGCCAGCGCGCAGATCACGGTCAAGGCCGACCCGGCCACCTGCTCGTTCCAGGGCAGCCCGGTGGCACGCGAGGTCGACTTCACCTCGCCGTGCGACATCGCCAAGCGCGCGCTGACGGCCAACTCCGCCAGCTACGCCAACGAGGCGCTGCCGGCAGGCTCGCCGACGGTGGTGACCGTGGGCGACAAGGCGATCGACCCGCCCACCGGTACGCTGGCCGCCGGCGGCTACAAGTTCGACGACGCGTCGAGCAAGGCGATCGCCGGCTTCAAGAAGGAAGTGGGCGACACGCTCAAGGCGGCAGGCTACCCGGCCAAGGCCAAGCCGATCGAGGCGTTCAGCGGCCAGTGGCTGACCGTCGTCGGCCTGCTGTGGATCCTGATGATCTACGTGACGATGGTCTACGGCCCGATCGCCGCGATGCTGGTCGAGATGTTCCCGACCCGCATCCGCTACACGTCGATGAGCCTGCCGTACCACATCGGCAACGGCTGGTTCGGCGGCCTGCTGCCGTCGGTCACCTTCGCCATGGTCGCGCAGAACGGCAACATGTTCTACGGCCTGTGGTACCCGTTCTGGATCGCCGCGGTGTGCTTCGTCGTCGGCCTGCTGTTCGTCAAGGAGACCAAGGACGTGGACATCTACGCTCGCGACTGAGCGGTGCGAACCACTCTCCGAAATGGGCCCGCGGGCCCATTTTTCATTCGTGCAAATGCAGGCGGGCGACCATTTCGCACGGGTTTGACGCAGCGCGACCACGACGGTGCCGGCGAGTGCAAAATGGTTCGTCGCCGCGGCGGACCAGATCGGCGGGACCCGCGCGCGGCACGCCGCGCGGTCGGCGAGACCCGGCATCGGCCCGGGCCTGCGGCAAGCGGGGCGGCCGGCGACGGCCCCGGGGGTGGGTGGGGCAGGAATGACGGATCAGGAACTCGACGACGACCTTCGCTCGCTTGACCACGTGGCCGAGGAACGCGGTGCGGCAGCGCTGGAGACGATCAGCGCCGCGGTCGAGCGGATGCGCAGCGACGGCGACTTCGAACGCCTGATGTGGGCGCTGCCTCCGCTGGCGCGCTCGTACGCGCTGTGCGAGAAGTTCGAGGAGGCCGAGGCCGCCGCCAACGAGGCGCTGGCGCACTTCCGGGTCAACGGCTCTGTGCGCGGCCAGGCCTTCGCGCTCAACGCGCTGGGCGTGGTGGCCGTGCGCCGCGGCGTGCCGTCGCGGGCGCTGGAAGTCGCCGGCGAGGCCGTCGTGCTGGCGCGCGCCGCCGAAGACCCGATCCTGCAGGTGCGCATCGCCAACACGCTGGGCATCGTGCTCAACGACATCGGCCGCCTGACCGAGGCCGTGCAGATCTTCGAGGAAGGCCTGCGCGCCGCGCGCGGCTTCCAGGGCGAGGCCGTCGTGCTGCGGCTGCGCTCGAACCTGTCGCTCGCGCTCGGCCGCTGGGCGCTCAGGGAACACGACGAGCAGGTGCACGAGAGCATCTGGCGCCCGCGCGCCGAGCGGGCGATCGAGCTGATGGAGTCGACGCTGCGCACCTGGCGCGAGCAGGGCAAGTGGGTGGAGATCAGCGGCGCGCTCGACCACCTGGCCGTCTCGCACATCGTGCTGGGCAACCTCGCGCAGGCGCATGCGTCGCTCGACGAGGCCGAGTCGCTGATGGACGCGTCCGCGCCGCACTCGATGGTGTTCTTCAGCTGCGCTCGCGCCCGGGCGCACCTGCACGCGTGCGAGCCGCAGCTGGCGCTGCAGGCGCTCGAGCGCGGTCGCCTGGCTGCCGACAGCCGCGGCGGCCACATGCACATGGACGAGCTGTTTCGCCTGAAGTCGCTGGCGCACGAGGCGCGCGGCGAATGGCAGGACGCGTACTTCGCGCACAAGCGCTTCCACGAGCTGCGGGCGCGCATGGTGCTCGATCGCGCCGAGCAGCAGGCGTCCGCGCTCGCCGTGGCGCTCAACACCGAGCGCGCGCTGCGCCAGGTGACCGAGGAGCGCGACCGTGCCGAGCGCGCGCACCGCGAGGCGCGCAACGACACGCTCACCGGCCTGGCCAACCGGCGCCGCTTCGACGAGTTCCTGTGCGGCGTGCTGCCGCGCGCCAGCGTCGAGCATCCGGTGTCGCTGGTGCTGGTCGACCTCGACCACTTCAAGGCGATCAACGATCGCTTCCGGCACCTTGCCGGCGACGCGGCGCTGCGCTGGGTCGCCAAGCACCTGCTGGCGCAGTGCCGCCAGACCGACCTGCCCGCGCGCCTGGGCGGCGACGAGTTCGCGCTGGTGCTGGCGGCGCCGCTGGCCGTCGCGCACCAGGTGTGCACGCGGCTGCGCGTGGCCGTCGCGCAGCGGGCCGCGGACTTGCCCGCGGAGGTCACCATCCGCCTGAGCGCCGGCATCGCCGAGGCCACTGCGCCGTGCGACGCCGTGCACTTGTTCAAGCGCGCCGACGAGGCGCTCTTCGCGGCCAAGGCCGCGGGGCGCGACGCCGTGCGCGACGACCACCCGGACCCGCGCTGCGAATGACGACGCGCCCGCCTCCTTCCAACGGAATCCATCGATGACCACCGATTTCCAACGCGGCCTGTACGACGCCCTGCAACCCGAGGCCGGCACGGCGCTGCCCACCATGGCGGGTTTGCCGCCGCAGGACATCAGCCTCGAGGTGCTGCTCGAGAAATACGCCAAGGGCGACGAGCGCGACCCGCACGACGTGCGGGCGCGTGTCGCGCAGGCGCTCGCGCAGGTCGAGGCGCCCGAGCAGCGCGAGGCCTGGGCCGCGCGCTTCCTCGACGCGCTGCAGCGCGGTTTCGTGCCCGCGGGCCGCATCAACTCCGCGGCCGGCACCGAACTCAGCGCCACGCTCATCAACTGCTTCGTGCAGCCGGTGGGCGACTCCATCGCGCAGGAAGAGGACGGCGTGCCGGGCATCTACACCGCGCTCACCGAGGCCGCCGAGACGATGCGCCGCGGCGGCGGCGTCGGCTACGACTTCTCGCGCATCCGCCCGCAGGGCGCCTGGGTGGGTTCCACGCGCAGCCGCGCGTCGGGCCCGGTCAGCTACATGCGCGTGTTCGACCGCAGCTGCGAGACGGTGGAATCGGCCGGCAGCCGTCGCGGCGCGCAGATGGCCGTGCTGCGCTGCGACCACCCCGACATCGAGGCCTTCATCCATGCGAAGGACCAGGGCGACCTCACCAACTTCAACATTTCGGTGGGCGTGACCGACGCCTTCATGAAGGCCGTCGACGACGATGCCACGTTCGACCTCGTCCACCGCGCCAGGCCCGGCCAGGAACAGGTCGACGCCGGCGCCACGCAACGCGCCGACGGCCTGTGGATCTACCGCCAGCCGCGCGCCCGCGCGCTGTGGGACCAGATCATGCGCTGCACCTACGACCACGCCGAGCCCGGCGTGCTGTTCCTCGACCGCATCAACCAGGACAACAACCTGAGCTATTGCGAGGCGATCAGTGCGACGAACCCCTGCGGCGAGCAGCCGCTTCCGCCTTACGGCTGCTGCTGCCTCGGTTCCATTGACTTGACCCACTTCGTGCGCGACCCGTTCGAGCCGCACGCGTCGTTCGACTACGAGGCCTTCACCGGCGTGGCGAAGACCGCCGCGCGCATGCTGGACAACGTGCTCGACATCACCGTCTGGCCGCTGCCCGCGCAGCTCGCGGAGGCCAACGCGAAGCGGCGCGTGGGGCTCGGGTTCACGGGGCTGGGCGATGCGCTCGTGATGCTGAACCTGCGCTACGACACGGTCGCCGCGCGCGAGGAGGCCGGGCGCATCTCGCAGTCGATGCGCGACGCGGCGTACGACGCGTCGGCCGATCTCGCCGTGGAGCGTGGCGCGTTCCCGCTGTTCAACGCCGACCTGTACCTGTCGCGCGGCACGTTCGCGTCGCGACTGCCGGCGCCGCTGAAGGACAAGATCCGCACGCAGGGCCTGCGTAACTCGCACCTGCTGTCGATCGCGCCCACCGGCACGATCAGCCTGGCGTTCGCGGACAACGCGAGCAACGGCATCGAGCCGCCGTTCTCGTGGTCGTACACGCGCAAGAAGCGCATGCCCGACGGCAGCGCCAAGGAGTACGCGGTCGAGGACCACGCGTGGCGGCTGTATCGCCACCTCAAGGGCGTGGACGCGCCGCTGACCGACGCCTTCGTCACCGCGCTGGAGATGAGCGCCGAGAGCCACGCCGCGATGGTGGCCACGGTGGCACCGTTCGTCGACACGTCGATCAGCAAGACGGTCAACGTGCCCGCCGACTACCCGTTCGCCGACTTCGAGGGGCTGTACCGGTTCGCGTGGAAGTCGGGCCTGAAGGGCCTGGCGACGTACCGGCCCAACGCGGTGCTGGGCTCGGTGCTGAGCACCACGCCGGCATCGCCCGAGCCGCTGCCCAACGCTGCCACCAACGAGACGCCGCAGCCGCTCGTGGCCACCGCCGACGCGGGCGCGCGGCTCGCCGACCAGCGCCTCACGCTCGACCGCCCCGCCACCGCGGTGATGAGCTCGCTGCGCTGGCCCGGCCGGCCCGAGATGAACGGCGGCAACCCGGCCTGGACGTACATGATCCGCCACCCGCACGGCGAGTTCGCGCTGTTCGTCGGCGAGATGCCCGCTCAGGCCGGGCCCGGCTTCGGGCTGTTCGCGCAGAGCGTGCCGTTCGAGGTGTGGGTCAACGGTGCCGAGCAGCCGCGCGGCCTGGGCGCGCTGGCCAAGACGCTGTCGATGGACATGCGCGTCAACGATCCGCAGTGGCTCAAGTTGAAGCTCGACGTGCTGGCCACCGTCGCCGAGGAACGTGCGTTCGACATGCCGTTCCCGCCCGCGGGCGAGCGGCGCCTGTTCCCCGGCGTCGTCGCCGCGACCGCCGCCGTGATCCGCTGGCGCTGCGAGCAGCTCGGCGCGCTCGCGGACGGCGGCCCCACGCCGATGCTCGACGCGATGTTCAGCCGCGACGAACCGCGCACCGGCACGGCCGGCACGCTCGCCTGGGCCGTTGACGTCGACAACCCGGCCACCGGCGAGACCTTCACGCTGACGATGAAGGAAGTGACGCTGCGCTCGGCCGCCGCCGCGAGCGCGCCCGCGGGCGCCGCGCCCACGCTCGTCACGCGCCCGTGCGCGGTGGGCTTCTCGGGCAACTACCCGCGGGCGCTGGACGGCCTCGCGCGCCTGCTGTCGCTGGACATGCGCGTGATCGACCCCGCCTGGATCGGCATGAAGCTGCGCAAGCTGCTCAACGTCGGCGAGCCGCTGGGCCACTTCATGGCGCCCGTGCCCGGCCACAAGCGCCAGCAGGTCTGGCCGTCGACGATCGCCTACGTCGCGCGCCTGATGATCCACCGCTACGCGATGCTGGGCGTGCTCGACGAGGAAGGCTTCCCGCTGGACTCGACGGGCCTTCTCGAGCCGCCCGCGCCGCGCCCCACGGGCCAGCTGGCCCCGCAGGCCGGCCGCCCGTGCCCCGAGTGCGGCAACGCCACGATGATCCACAAGGACGGCTGCGACTTCTGCACGTCCTGCGGCTACGTGGGCGCCTGCGGCTGAGGCGGCGCTACTTCGACAGAACGTCTGGGAAGGGTTGGCGAACGGGCCGTGTGCGGCCGAGTCCCCCTGCTTCGCAGCAGGGCTCGTGCCCACGAGGACCGCCGCGCGCGGCGCAGAATCGGCGCTTTCCTGGATTCAAGGACGCGTCCATGCGCACTGTCGAGATGCCCGGCGGCCCCACGCCGATGACGATGCCCGTGCTCGGCCTGGGCACCTGGCGCTTCGGCGAATCGCGCGCGGCGCGCGCCGCCGAGGTGGCCTCGGTGCGCACGGCGCTGGAGCTCGGCTATCGCCTGATCGACACCGCCGAGATGTACGGCGAGGGCGGCGCGGAAGAGGTGGTCGGCGCCGCGCTGAACGAGGCCGTGCGCGCCGGGGACTTGCGACGCGAGGACGTCGTCGTGGTGAGCAAGGTCTATCCGCACAACGCGAGCCGCGCCGGCACCCGCGCCGCGTGCGACCGCAGCCGCAAGCGCCTCGGGCTGGATCGCATCGACGTCTACCTGCTGCACTGGCGCGGCGCGCATCCGCTCGAAGAGACCGTCGACGCGCTCGCCGGTCTCGCGGCGGACGGCCACGTCGGGCGCTGGGGCGTCAGCAACTTCGACGTCGACGACATGGACGAGGTCGCCGCGCTCAGCCCGCACTGCGCGCTCGACCAGGTCTGGTACTCGCTGGGCGAACGCAACCCGGAGTTCGCGTTGCTGCCCTGGCTGCGCGCGCACGGCATGCCGCTGATGGCCTACAGCCCGATCGACCAGGGCCAGGCCGCACGCGACCCCGTGCTCGGGAAGATCGCCGCGGCGCGCGGCGCGACGGCCGCGCAGGTCGCGCTCGCCGCGCTGTTGGCGCAGCCCGGCGTCGTCGCGATCCCGAAGGCGACCGGCGCCGCGCACTTGCGCGAGAACCTTGCGGCCGCGGCGCTGGTGCTGTCAGACGCCGAACGCCGCGCGATCGACGCCCGCTTCCCGCCGCCGGCGCGCAAGCAGGCGCTGGCGATGAATTGAAGACGCCGCCGGCTCCTCGCGGAGCGCGGCGGCGCGTGCCGGGCGGGCGCGATTCAGTGTCCGCCGACGTAGATGAAGCGGATCAGGAACACGGCGCAGATGATCCACGACATCGGGTGCGCCTCGCGCCACTTGCCGGTGAACAGCTTCAGCGCGGCGTACGTGATGAAGCCGAAGGCCAGGCCGTTGGCGATCGAGTAGGTCAGCGGCATCGCCAGTGCGGTGACGACGGCGGGCACGGCCTCGGTGGTCTCGTTCCAGTCGAGGTCGGTCAGCTCGCGCAGCATCAGGCTGGCGACGTACAGCAGCGCGGGGGCGGTGGCGTAGGCCGGCACCACGCCGGCCAGCGGCGAGAAGAACAGGCACGCGAGGAACAGGCCGGCCACGGCGACGGCGGTCAGCCCGGTGCGGCCGCCCGCCTGCACGCCGGCGGCGCTCTCGATGTACGCCGTGGTGCTGGACGTGCCCAGCAGCGAGCCCGCGAAGATGGCGCTGCTGTCGGCCAGCAGGGCCTTGTTCATGCGGTGCATCTTGCCGTCGGTGATGAGCCCGGCGCGGCGCGCGACGGCCATCAGCGTGCCGGTGGCGTCGAACACCTCCACCAGGAAGAACACGAGGATGACGTTGAACACGCCCACGCCCAGCGCGCCCTTGACGTCCAGCTGCAGGAAGGTGGGCGCGATCGACGGCGGCATCGAGACGACCCCCGCGAACGTGTTGCCCGCGAAGAAGAACGACAGCGCGGTGACGCCCAGGATGCCGATCAGGATCGCGCCGCGCACGCGCAGCCGGTCGAGCACCACCACCGCGAAGAAGCCGATCACGGCCAGGATCGCGGATGGCGCGTGCAGGTCGCCGAGCGTGACGTACGTGGCCTTGGACGGCGCGACGATGCCGGCGCTCTTGAGGGCGATGATCGCCAGGAACATGCCGATGCCCACGGTGATGCCGATGCGCAAGGACTGCGGGATGCCCTGGATGATCATCTCGCGCAGGCGCAACACCGTGGCCAGCAGGAACAGGCAGCCCGAGATGAACACCGCGCCGAGCGCGACCTGCCACTTCATGCCCATGCCCAGCACGACGACGTACGCGAAGTACGCGTTCAGGCCCATGCCCGGTGCCAGCGCGATCGGGTAGTTGGCGTACAGCCCCATCACCAGCGAGCCGAGCGCCGCGATCAGGCAGGTGGCCACGAAGACCGCGCCCTTGGGCATCCCCGCGTCGCCCAGGATCGAGGGGTTCACGAAGATGATGTAGGCCATCGTCAGGAACGTCGTCAGGCCGGCGAGCAGCTCGGTGTTGACGTTCGTGCCGTGCTGGCTGAGGTGGAACACCTTCTCGAGCCAGCGCGGCCCCGAGGTGGAGGGGGCCGCGGTCTCGCGCGGCGGCGCGGCAGCCACGGCTGCGGTCTGGGTCGTCGTCTGCATCTTGTCTCCTGCATCGTCCAAAGGATGCCCGGGGGCGCATCTGGCGTGCGCTGGCCTGCGGGTGGTTTGCAAAGAACCGGGGCTTGTCTACTCCCGGCGATAGCGCGGCACGCCGGCCACGTAGGCCGACGCCAGCAAGCGCTCGTCGCCGAGGGTCATCCAGGCGAAGAGCTTCTCGTGCAGGTCCTGCGCCAGGTCGACGCGGTGCTGCATGACGGGGGTCGAGGCCCAGTCCCACACCGCGATGTCGGCGTGGCGGCCGGCCTCGAGGCTGCCGATCTCGTGATCCAGGTGCAGCGCGCGCGCGGCGCCGCGCGTGGCGCCGTACAAGGCCTTCCACGCGGTGAGCTTGACGCCGCGCATCGCGGCCACCTTGTACGCGTCCGCCAGCGTGCGGATCATCGACAGGCTGGTGCCGCCGCCGACGTCGCTGGCCACGGACACGTGCGCGCCCTGGCCTTCCGCGGCGAGCCAGTCGAACAGGCCGCTGCCCAGGAACAGGTTGGAGCTGGGGCTGTGCGCGATGTGGGCGCCCGTCTCGCGCAGCAGCACGCGGTCGGTATCGTCCAGCCAAACGCCGTGCGCGAGCACCGAGCGCTCGTTGAGCAGGCGGTGGCGGTGGTAGACGTCCAGGTAGCTGCGCGCCTCGGGAAACAGCTCGGCCACCCAGCGCACCTCGTCGCGGTTCTCGGCGACGTGCGTCTGCATGTAGGTGCCCGGGTGGGCCTCCATCAACGCCGCGGCCATGTGCATCTGCGCCGACGTGCTGGTGGGCGCGAAGCGCACGGTCAGCGCGTAGGCCAGGCGGTCGCGGCCGTGCCAGCGCTGGATCAGGTCGACGCAGTCGCGCTCGGCCTGGCGCACGTCGTCGCGCAGGCCGTCGGGTGCGTGGCGGTCCATCAGCACCTTGCCGGCGATCATGCGCATGCCGCGCCGCTGCGCGCCGGCAAGCAGCGCGTCGGCCGAGGTCTTGTGCACGGTCGGGAAGACGACGGCCGCCGTCGTGCCGTGCGCCAGCAGCGCCTCGAGGAAGCGCTCGGCGCCGGCGGCGGCCACCTGCGGGTCGGCGTGCCGGCGCTCGGCCGGGAAGGTGTAGGTATTGAGCCACTCCAGCAGCTCGGTGCCGTACGAGGCGATCACGTCCAGCTGCGGGCTGTGCACGTGGGTGTCGATGAAGCCGGGCAGCACGAGCTGGCCGCGGTGGTCGACGCGCTGCCAGCCTGCGGCGGGCTCGTCCGGCTGCGCGCCGACGATGCGGCCGTCCTCGATCAGCAGCCAATGGTCGGGACGGAAGCGCACGCCGGGCGCGCCCGTGGGGGCGGCGAAGCCGGGGTCGGCGGTGAAGTCGAGCAGGTCGCCGCGCAGGGCGATGCGGGAAGGGGCGGTCATGGGAGCGAGGGTCATTGGGGTTTGGCGAGCGTGCGGATCACGTCGCGCACCTGGGCGCGCAGCCAGCGGCCGGCGCCGGAGTGGTGGCTGAGCTCGTGCCAGAGCTGGTAGTAGGTCAGCGCGGGGAACCTGATCGGGCAGCGCACGATGCGCACGGGCAGCGTGTCGACGTAGTGGCTGCAGAACTGGCGGCCCGTCGTGAGCACCAGGTGCGAGCGCGCCACCATCATGGGCGCCAGCGCGAAGTGCGGCGTGCGCACCGTGATGTTGCGTTCCAGGCCCTGGCCCGCGAGGTGCTCGTCGATCACGCCCGGCGCGCCGGCGTGCAGCGGCCGCGGGGCGATGTGCTCGCTCTCGAGGTAGCGCTCGGCCGTCCACCAGCGCGGGTTGCGCAAGGCAGGGTGGTCGGCGGCCACCAGGCAGACGACCTCGTCGGCCTGCAACTGCCCGATGTGCAGCTCGCCCGGCGGCTTGAGCCAGTTGCCGATCACGAGGTCGACCTCGGCGCGCGACAGGTGCAGCCGGTAGTCGTACTCGCCGGTCAGCGGCAGGATCTCCAGCGTGACGCCCGGCGCCTGCGCCTTCACGCGGCCCACCAGCTCGGGCAGCAGCATCGGGTCGATCCAGTCGCTGGCGGCGATTCGGAAGTGCAGCGTGGCCTGCGCGGGGTCGAAGTCCAGGCCGCGCGAGGTCGATCCGAACATCATCTGGGCGTTGCGCAGGATGTCCGCGGCGGGCTCCATCAGCGCCAGCGCGGCGGGCGTGGGCACCATGCCGTGGCCCGCGCGAACGAGCAACGGGTCGCCCGTCAGCGCGCGCAGGCGCTTCAACTTGGCGCTGACGGCCGGCTGCGTCGTCTGCAGTCGGAGAGCGGCCCGGGAAATGCTTCGTTCCGTGATCACGGTGTGCAACAGCCTCACGAGAGATAGCTCGATCTTGTCGAAAGAATTCGGCTCTGCCATACATGGATCTCCATGGATGCTATGTGGATCGACGTATACACCCGGGGCGGAGATGGGAGTAACTTCGATGTCGTCGCCGCCACGTTTCCCGAGCCCGAACATGCAGACCCGGCCCATCCGCTTCTTCCATCACCGCCACGGCCAAGTCGTCGAGGTGGACGGCGGCGCGCCCACGCGCACCGTGCTGAACTGGCTGCGCGAGGACGCGCGCTGCACCGGCACCAAGGAGGGCTGCAACGAGGGCGATTGCGGGGCGTGCACCGTGATCGTGGCCGAGCTGGCGGAGCGCGCGGACAGCGTTGGCACCGCGTCGGCCCGGGCCACGGTGGTGGGCGGGCTGTCGCTTCGCACCGTCAACGCGTGCATCCAGTTCCTGCCCACGCTCGACGGCAAGGCGCTGCTGACCGTGGAGGACCTCAAGCGCATCGGTGGCGGCGCGCTGCACCCGGCCCAGCAGGCGCTGGTCGAGTGCCACGGCTCGCAATGCGGCTTCTGCACGCCGGGCATCGCAATGACGCTGGCCAGCACCTACGAGCGCCATTGCGAGGCCGGCACGCGCCCGAGTCGCCAGCAGCTGGCCGACGACCTGTCGGGCAACCTGTGCCGCTGCACCGGCTACCGCCCCATCCTCGACGCCGGCCAGCGCATGTTCGACCTGCCCGCCGCGCGCCTGGACACCCGCCCCATCGTCGACGCGCTGCGCGCGCTCGAATCGGCCGACGGCCTGGCCTACGAAGCCGCGAACCCCGCCGTGCGCACCGACGCCGGCCCGCGCCGCGACCGCTTCTGGGCCCCGCGCGCGCTCGACGACTTCGCCGCGCTGCGCGAGCAGCACCCGGCCGCGCGCGTGCTGGCCGGCTGCACCGACATCGGCCTGTGGGTCAACAAGCAGTTCCGCGACCTCGGCGACATCCTCTACATCGGCAACGTCGATGCGTTGAAGCGCATCGAGCGCCGCGGCGACGTGCTGCGCATCGGCGCCGCCGCGTCGCTGGAGGACGCCTGGGCCACGCTGGTGGCGGCCGTGCCGCCGCTGCAGGACATGTGGCTGCGCTTCGCGTCGCTGCCCGTGCGCAACGCCGGCACGCTGGGCGGCAGCATCGCCAACGGCTCGCCCATCGGCGACAGCGCGCCCGTGCTGATGGCACTGGGCACGCAGGTGCTGCTGCGCCGCGGCGCCGCGCAGCGCACGCTGCGGCTGGAGGACTTCTACGTGGACTACATGAAGAACGCGCTGCAGCCCGGCGAGTTCATCGAGGCACTCGACGTGACGCTGCCGGCGCCCGACGCGGCGATGCGCGCCTACAAGCTGTCCAAGCGCTTCGACTGCGACATCTCCGCCGTGGCCGCCGGCCTTTCGATCGAGCTCGACGGCCAGCGCGTGCGCAGCGCGCGCTTCGCGTTCGGCGGCATGGCGGCGATCGTCAAGCGCGCCGCGAAGGCCGAGGCCGCGGTGCTCGGCCAGCCATGGACGGAGGCCACCGTCGACGCCGCGATGGCCGCGATCGACACCGACTTCACGCCGCTGACCGACATGCGCGCCAGCGCCGCGCACCGGTCGCGCGTCGCGCGCAACCTGCTCAAGCGCTTCTGGCTGGAGACGCGCCGCGAGGCACCGCTGCCCGCGCGCAGCACCAGCGTGTTCGACATCCTGCCGCACGCGGCGCCGGCCGCCTGAGGAGATCGCATGAACAAGGAAGTCGAAGCCTTCATGGTCGAACCGGGCCTCGCGTGGGCGGACTACGCGAGCAACACGCGTTCGCGCATCGACGCCGACGGCGAGGCCGAGCGCCAGCGCGACGGCGCGCGCGTGGGCGTCAGCCGGCAGCACGAGTCGGCGCACCTGCACGTGGCCGGCCAGGCCGCCTACGTCGACGACCTGCCCGAGCTGGCCGGCACGCTGCACGCGGCCATCGGCCTGTCGCCGGTCGCGCACGGGCGCATCAGGTCGTTCGCGATCGAGAAGATCCGCGCGCTGCCGGGCGTGGTCGACGTCGTCACCGCCGCGGACATCCCCGGCGTCAACGACTGCGGCAGCATCGTGCACGACGACCCGATCCTGGCCGACGGCCAGGTGCACTACCTCGGTCAGCCGGTGTTCGCGGTGGTTGCGACCGACCGCGAGCTCGCGCGCCGCGCGGCCGCGCAGGCCCGGCAGGCGCTGGACATCGAGCCGCTGCCCGCGTTCGTCACGGCGCTGCAGGCCCACGCCGCGCAGCAGTACGTGCTGCCGCCGATGCACCTCGTGCGCGGCGACGCGAAGGCCGCCATCGCCCGCGCGCCGCGGCAGCTGAAGGGCACGATCAGCCTGGGCGGGCAGGAGCAGTTCTATCTCGAAGGCCAGATCTCGTACGCGATCCCGACCGAGAACGACGGCATCCGCGTGCACTGCTCGACGCAGCATCCGACCGAGATGCAGCACCTGGTCGCGCATGCACTGGGGCTGCACTCGCACCACGTGCACGTCGAGTGCCGGCGCATGGGCGGCGGCTTCGGCGGCAAGGAGTCGCAGTCGGCCGTCTTCGCGTGCATCGCCGCGGTGGCGGCGCGCAAGCTCGATCGCCCGGTGAAGATGCGGCCCGACCGCGACGACGACTTCATGATCACCGGACGCCGCCACGGCTTCGAGTACGCGTACGAGGTCGGCTTCGACGACGACGGCCGGCTGCTGGGCGCAGAGATCGACATGGTGTCCAACGCGGGCTGCACCGCGGACCTGTCCGGCCCCGTGATGACGCGTGCGCTGTGCCACTTCGACAACGCCTACTGGCTGCCCGACGTGGCCATCCACGGCTACTCGGCCCGGACCAACACGCAGAGCAACACCGCCTTCCGCGGGTTCGGCGGCCCGCAGGGGGCGTTCGCGTCGGAGGTGATCCTCGACTCGATCGCGCGCACGCTGGGCAAGGATCCGCTGGAGGTGCGTCGAGTCAACTTCTACGGCGTTGGCGAGCGCGACGTCACGCCCTACGGCCAGCGCATCACCGACAACGTGATCCGGCCACTGACCGACGAGCTGGCCGCCAAGGCCGACTACGCAGAGCGCCGCGCTCGCGTCGCCGCATTCAACGCCGGCAGCCCGGTGCTGAAGAAGGGCCTGGCGCTGACGCCGGTCAAGTTCGGCATCTCGTTCAACGTCAAGCACTTCAACCAGGCCGGCGCGCTGGTGCACGTGTACGCGGACGGCACGATGCTGGTCAACCACGGCGGCACCGAGATGGGCCAGGGCCTGAACACGAAGGTGGCGCAGGTGGTGGCGCACGAGCTCGGCGTGAGCTTCGAGACGGTGCGCGCGACGGCCACCGACACCACCAAGGTGGCCAACACCTCGGCCACCGCGGCGTCGACCGGCGCCGACCTGAACGGCAAGGCCGCGCAGGACGCGGCGCGCAAGATCCGCGAGCGCCTGGCCGCGTTCGCCGCGCAGCGCCACGGCGGCGAGGCCAGGGACGTGCGCTTCGCCAACGACGTGGTGCACGTCGCGGGCAAGCGGATCCCGTTCCCCGAGCTGGCGCGCGCCGCGTACGAGGAGCGCGTGCAGCTGTGGTCCGATGGCTTCTATGCGACGCCCGGCCTGCACTGGGATCGCGTGAAGCTGCAGGGCCGGCCGTTCTTCTACTACGCGTACGGCGCCGCGCTGAGCGAGGTGGTGGTGGACACGCTCACTGGCGAGTGCAAGCTGCTGCGGGCCGACGTGCTGCACGACGCCGGCCGCTCGCTCAATCCGGCGGTCGACATCGGCCAGGTGGAGGGCGCGTTCATCCAGGGCATGGGCTGGCTCACGATGGAGGAGCTGGTGTGGCATCCGAAGACCGGCATGCTCACGACGCACGCGCCCAGCACGTACAAGATCCCCACCGCCAACGACTGCCCGCCGATCTTCAACGTCGCGCTGTTCGACAACGCCAACGTCGAGGACAGCATCCATCGCAGCAAGGCGGTGGGCGAGCCGCCGCTGCTGCTGCCGTTCTCGGTGTTCCTGGCGATACGGGATGCGGTATCGGCGGCGGGCGATCATCGTGTCGACCCTCCGCTGCGCGCGCCGGCCACCGGGGAAGCCATCCTCGACGCGGTGGACGCGGTGCGCCGCGGCCTGGCCGGCAAGGAGACGCCATGAGCCTCGAACTGCCCGCCACCGCCGCGCGCTGGGCGGCGGACGATGTTCCGGCCGTCGTGATCGAAGTGGTCAGGACCGCCGGCTCCGTGCCGCGCGAGGCGGGCACGCGCATGCTGGTGTCGGCCGCGCAGGCGGTCGGCACGATCGGCGGCGGCCACCTCGAGCTGATGGCCATCGAGAACGCGCGCACGCTGCTGGCACGCGTGCCGGCCTTCGAGCCCGTCGACCGCCACTATCCGCTGGGCCCCGCGCTGGGCCAGTGCTGCGGCGGCGCGGTGACGCTGCGCTTCGCGCGCCTGGACGCGCGCGCCGCGCACGCGTGGCCCGCGCCCGAGCCGCGCTTTGTCCTGCAGCTGTACGGCGCGGGCCACGTGGGCCGCGCGATCGTGCGGCTGCTCGCGGGCATCCCGTGCCGCGTGCAGTGGATCGACGAGCGCGAGGCCGAATTCCCGGCCGGCGAGGCGCTGCCGCCGCACGTCGAGAAGGTGTGCGTGGAGCCGGTCGAGGCGGAGGTCGACGTCGCGCCGGCCAACGGCTGCTTCCTGGTGCTGACGCATCGGCACGACCTGGACGAGCGCATCACCGAGGCCATCCTGCGCCGCGGCGACTTCCGCTACCTCGGCCTGATCGGCTCGAAGACCAAGCGCGCGCGCTTCCTGCATCGCTTCGAGCAGCGCGGCATCGCGGCCGCAACGCTGGGCCGCATGACCTGCCCGATCGGCGTGCCCGGCATCGATGGCAAGGAGCCCGAGGTCATCGCCCTGGCCGTCGTCGCGCAACTGCTGCAGCTGCCGGCGCTCGCGTCGGCCGCTGCGGGCGCGGCGGCGTCGGGCCATGCAGCGCTCGCTCAGGAGCCGCGGTACGTGCTGTAGGCCCAGGGGCTGACCAGCAGCGGCACGTGGTAGTGGCCGGCGGCGTCGGCGATACCGAAGTCCAGCTGCACGCGATCGACGAACGGCGGCTCGGGCAGCTCCACGCCGCGGGCGCGGAAGTAGGGCGCCACCTCGAACACGAGGCGCCAGCGGCCCACGGCCATGGACGCGGCGTCCAGCAGGGCGCCGCCGTCGTTGCGGCCGTCGGCGTTGAGCGTGACGGCCTTGACCGTCTCGGCGCGGCCGTCGGCGTCGACGCGCTGCAGCGTCACCTTCATGCCCGCGGCCGGGCAGCCGTGGGCGGTGTCGAGGACGTGGGTGCTCAGGTGTCCCATGGCGTGCTCCGGTCAGAAGTGCACTTCGGCGCGCACCATCGGCGTTTCCGCGAAGGCGCCGTGGCCGGCCGGGCCGTGCCAGCTGTTGCCGAACTTGTTCTTCCAGTACTCGTACTCGAGGCCGAGGCGCCAGGTCGTCGGCTTGGCGCCGAGCAGCGCGCCGGCGTTCCACATCAGCTGGGCGTCGAAATGCGTCTCGGGCGCGGTCTGCGCGCCGAACTCGTCCTTGCCCTTGGAGGCGATGAAGTCGAAGTAGCCCTCGAACGACAGTGGCAGCGAGCCGATCGGCAGGCCCCACGAGGCCGCGAGCACCGGGTGGGCCTTGTAGTGGTAGCGCGGCACGCCCGTGCTCGTGTAGGCGTTGTAGGGGGCGTTGCTTTCCCACAGCTCGTGCACGCCCGCGTCCAGGAAGCCGGGCACGTCGAACGAGACGGTCGGGCCGAGCACCCACATGCGCTTGCGCGAGTTGTAGCCCGCGTCGTTCTTCGTGTTCCAGTCGAAGCCGGCGGTCAGTCCCCAAGTGCGCACGGGGCCGCCCTTGAGGTCGGTCTTGAACGCCTTGTTGACATCGAGGAAGTGGCGGTAGACGACGTAGGCCTCCTGCGCGCCGTTGCGCGAGCCGGGGTTCGCGGGATCCTTGCTGTCGGACATCAGCAGGTCGACGTTGAAGAAGTTGCCGCCGTACGCGTAGCCGTCGACGTGCTGCAGGTCGACGATGGTCTTGGCGATGTCGTCGGGGTTGTACGGCTCGCGGAACTTCGTGCCGTAACGCACGCCCAGGGAGGTGTCGCTCCAGTCCGCGGCCGCCGCGGACAAGGAGGCGCCGGCGATGGCGAGGGCGCAGAGGCGTTGGAAGGTGGTCATCGTGGACGGGCCTGCATCGTGGGTTGGAGAAGGAGGCGCCGTCCCGTGCGGGCGCGGCGCCGGCGGATTCGTGCGCGCTCAGTTCAACGAGGCGCCGCCGTCGTACCACTGGCGGATCACGTCGCGCTCCTGGTCGGTGATGCCGGTGGCGTTGTTCAGCGGCATGTTCCTGAGCAGCACGGCCTGCTGGAAGACCTCCTGCGCGTGCTGCTTGATCAGCTCGGGGCGATCGAGCGCGATGCCCTTGTTCTGCACGTTGGCGTTGTGGCACAGCACGCAGCGCTGGTCGACGACGGCCTTCATCGAGGCAAAGCTGCCCGGCTTGGGCAAGGCCTCCGCGGGGGCCGACGCCGCGCCGCTGGCGGCCGTCGCGTCCGCGTGCGCGGCCGCCGGGGCGTCGGCGGGCGTGGCGACGACGGGCTCGGGCGGCTTGGGCACGCGCCCGATCAGCACGCCCATCAGGATCACCACGCCGATGAACGCGTGTTCCCACGGCGTGCGCTGGCCCAGCACGTGCGCCTTGTGGCGCGACACGAAGCTGTGGCGGATCAGCGCACCGGCCAGCATCACGCCGATCAGCGCCACCCAGTTGTCGGGGCCCTGGTAGAGGAAGCCGTAGTGGTTGGACAGCATCGCGAAGATCACGGGCAGCGTGAAGTACGTGTTGTGCACGCTGCGCTGCTTGCCGCGGAGGCCGTGGATCTTGTCGGGCTCCTGGCCCGCGCGCAGCTGCGCCACCACCTTGCGCTGGCCGGGGATGATCCAGAAGAACACGTTGGCCGTCATCGCCGTGGCCATCATCGCGCCCATCAGCAGGAAGGCCGCGCGGCCCGCGAACAGGTGGCACACGATCCAGGCGCACGACACCACCAGCAGGAACACCAGCACGCCCACCACCATGTCGCCGTTGGCGCCGCGGCCCAGCGTGCGGCAGATGCCGTCATACACCACCCAGAACAGCAGCAGGAAGGTCAGCGCCGCGGCGACGGCCGCGCTCGGCGCCCACGCGTGCACGCTGCGGTCCACGAGGAAGCTGCTGGCGTTGAACAGGTACAGCACTGTCAGCAGGCCGAAGCCGGTGAGCCAGGTGGAGTAGCTCTCCCAGTACGACCAGTGCAGGTTCTCGGGCAGCGGCCGCCAGCGCGGCGCCACCATGTACTTGTTCGAGTGGTAGAAGCCGCCGCCGTGCACGGCCCACAGCTCGCCGTCGACGCCCTTGCCCTTCAGGTCGTCGCTGTCCGGCTTGGTGAGGCTGTTGTCCAGCAGGACGAAGTAGAACGAGGCGCCGATCCAGGCGATCGCGGTGACGACGTGGGCCCAGCGCAGCAGCAGGTTCGCCCAGTCCAGAAGATAGCTGTCCATCCCCGTTCTCCAGTCACGGGATGCGGCGCGCCGGGACGCATCCCGATGCACCGCTCGTTTCCTCACCACGGCGGGCCCTGTGAGGCTGGAGAGTCGCGTGCAACGGCTGCCGGCCGCGCTTGACCGCGAACCGGTGCCGCACCCGCTGCGACATGAGGATGACTGTATACAGTTATTCGATCCCTTCGATCAAGGGATAACCCGCACGCGTTGCGGGGCCGCACGCCGGAATTGCACGGGAGAAGAGGCCTGGCGCCTGCACTCCCGCGGAGCGCATGCGGCACCATGCTGGCGTCAGGTGCTTGCGTTCGGTGCGTTTAACTGTATACACTTTTGCATCCAATCCGCGAGCCGACGTCCATGCCACGCAAGCCTGCCGCCCACCTGCAACTCGTCGACGCTCCGCGCGCGGGCCGCGCCGCGGCGAGCGTCACCGACGGCATCGTCGACTCCATCACCACCGCCATCGTCGAACGCCGGCTGATGCCCGGCACGCGGCTGGTGGAGCAGCAGATCGCCGACGTGTTCGAAGTCTCGCGAACCGTCGTCCGCCAGGCGCTGAACCAGCTCAGCCGCGACCGCCTCGTCACGCTGGAGCCGGCGCGCGGCGCGTTCGTGGCCACGCCCAGCATCGACGAGGCGCGCCAGGTGTTCCAGGTGCGCCGGCTGATCGAGGGCGGCATGGTGCGCCAGCTCGCCGCGCAGATCACCGACAAGCAGGTCGAGCAGCTGCGCACGCACCTGCGCGACGAGCGCCAGGCCGTCTCGCGCGTGGACGTCTCGGGCCGCACGCGCCTGCTGGCCGATTTCCACGTGGTGCTCGCGCGCCTGCTGGGCAACGAAGTTCTGGCCGAGCTCATCGCCGACCTGCTCTCGCGCTCGCAGCTGATCGCGCTGATGTACCAGTCCAGCCATTCGGCCGAGCACTCGCAGGAGGAGCACGTGGACATCGTCGACGCGCTGGCCAAGCGCGACGGCCGCGCCGCCGCCAGGCTGATGGAGCGCCACCTCGAGGCCGTCGAGCGCAACCTGCGGCTTGATCCGCGCACGCCGGATCTGGCGTCCGTGCTGCGTCCCCAGGCCTGACGCCGTGAGCACCGCCGCACACGTCACCCCGTATCCGCGCGACCTGCGCGGCTACGGCTCGAATCCGCCGCACGCGCGGTGGCCGGGCAACGCGCGCGTCGCCGTGCAGTTCGTCCTGAACTACGAGGAAGGCGGCGAGAACTGCGTGCTGCACGGCGACGCCGGCAGCGAGCAGTTCCTGTCCGAGATGTTCAACCCGCCCGCGTTCCCGGCGCGCCATCTCAGCATGGAGGGCATCTACGAATACGGCTCGCGCGTGGGCGTTTGGCGGATCCTGCGCGAGTTCGAACGCCGCGGCCTGCCGCTGACGGTGTTCGGCGTGGCGATGGCGCTGGAGCGCTGCCCCGAGGTCGCGGCGGCGTTCGGCGAGGCGGGGCACGAGATCGCGTGCCACGGCTGGCGCTGGATCTCCTACCAGGGCGTGGACGAGGCCACCGAGCGCGCGCACCTGGCCGAGGCGCTGGCGTCGTTCCAGCGCACGCTCGGCCAGCGCCCCGCAGGCTGGTACACCGGCCGCGACAGCCCCGCCACGCGCCGCCTCGTCGCCGACGCCGGCGGCTTCGAGTACGACAGCGACTACTACGGCGACGACCTGCCGTTCTGGCTGCAGGTGCGCAAGAGCGACGGCTTGCTGGCGCCGCACCTCGTCGTGCCCTACACGCTGGACTGCAACGACATGCGCTTCGCGCTGCCGCAGGGCTACAGCCACGGCGACGAGTTCTTCCAGTACCTGCGCGACGCCTTCGACGTGCACTACGCCGAGGGCGACGAGCGCCCGTCGATGATGAGCATCGGCATGCACTGCCGCCTGCTCGGGCGCCCCGGCCGCCTGCGCGCGCTGCAGCGCTTCCTCGACCACGTGCAGCGCCACGAGCGCGTGTGGATCGCGCGCCGCGTGGACATCGCGCGGCACTGGAAACTGGCGCATCCCTTCGACCCGAACCAGGCCTTCACCTGGGAGTGAACTGCGTGAACCCGATCGCCCCCCTGACCCTTCCGCGCCTGAACCGCGCGTCGCGCGAGGAATTCGTCGCGCTGCTGGACGGCACCTACGAGCACTCGCCCTGGATCGCCGAGGCCGCGTTCGACGCGCGCCCGTTCGCGAGCCTGGCCGCACTCAAGCACGCCCTCGTGCGCGCGGTGCGCGCCGCCGGGCGGCAGGAGCAGCTCGGGCTGATCCGCGCCCACCCGGAGCTCGCGGGCAAGGCGATGATCTCGCGCACGCTCACCGCCGAGAGCACGAACGAACAGGGCAAGGCGGGCCTCACCGCCTGCACGCCCGAGGAGTTCGCCCACATCGGCGAGCTCAACGCCGCCTACAACGCGAAGTTCGGCTTCCCGTTCATCCTCGCCGTGCGCGGCCCCCGCGGCACCGGCCTGACGCGCCACCAGATCATCGCCGCTTTCGAGCGTCGCGTCGCGAACCACCCCGAGGTCGAGTTCGCCGAGGCGCTGCGCAACATCGACCGCATCGCCGAGATCCGCCTCGACGACAAGTTCGTGCTGTCGCCCGCGCAGGGCAACCTCGTCTGGGACTGGGCCGAATCGCTCGCGCGCTTCAGCGAGCCGGGCTACGTCGAACGCGGCGAGCTGACCGTCACCTACCTCACCGACGCGCACCGCGCCGCCGCCGCGCAACTGGCCGACTGGATGCGGGCGGACTGCGGCTTCGACGAGGTCGCGATCGACGCGGTCGGCAACGTCGTGGGCATCTACCACGGCAGTGATCGCGCGGCGCCGCGGCTGATCACCGGCAGCCACTACGACACCGTGCGCAACGGCGGCAAGTACGACGGCCGCCTGGGCATCCTGGTACCGATGGCCTGCGTGCGCGCGCTGCACCAGCGCGGCGAGCGGCTGCCGTTCGACCTCGAGGTGATCGGCTTCGCGGAGGAGGAGGGCCAGCGCTACGAGGCCGTGTTCCTCGGCTCGGGCGCACTCACCGGCCACTTCGACCCGGCATGGCTCGACCAGTCCGACGCCAGCGGCGTGACGATGCGCGACGCGATGGCCGCCGCCGGCCTGCGCCCCGAGGACATCCCCGGCCTGAAGCGCGATCCGAAGCGCTACCTCGGCTTCGTCGAGGTGCACATCGAACAGGGGCCCGTGCTGAACGAGCTCGACCTGCCGCTGGGCGTGGTCACGTCGATCAACGGCAGCGTGCGCCACGTCGGCGAGGTCGTCGGACTGGCCAGCCACGCCGGCACCACGCCGATGGACCGCCGCCGCGACGCGGCCGCGGCCGTCGCCGAGCTCGCGCTGTTCGTCGAGCGCCGCGCGAGCGCGGAGCCGCACCTGGTCGGCACCGTGGGCATCCTCGAGGTGCCGAGCGGTTCGATCAACGTCGTGCCGGGGCGCTGCCGGTTCAGCCTCGACGTGCGCGCGCCCACCGACGCCCAGCGCGACGCGTGCTCCGCCGACATCGTCGCCGAACTCGCCGCGATCTGCGAACGCCGCGGCGTGTCGCACCGCCTGCAGGAGACGATGCGCGCCGCCGCCGCGCCGAGCGCGCCGCCCTGGCAGGCGCGCTGGGAGCAGGCCGTCGAGGCGCTGGGCCTGCCCGTGCACCGCCTGCCCAGCGGCGCGGGCCACGACGCGATGAAGATGCACGCGCTGCTGCCGCAGGCCATGCTGTTCGTGCGCGGCGAGAACGGCGGCATCAGCCACAACCCGCTGGAATCGAGCACCAGCCACGACATCGACCTCGCCGTGCAGGCCTTCGCGCGCCTGCTGGCCAACCTCGCTTCGGAGACCCGATGACTTCCCCCGCCCACTACGAACGACTCGACCGCTGGGTCGACACCCACTTCGACGAGCAGGTGCGCGTGCTGCAGGAGCTGGTGCGCGTGCCCACCGACACGCCGCCAGGCAATAACGCGCCGCACGCGCTGCGCACGCAGGAGCTGCTGCGCGAGTTCGACATCTTCGCCCAGGCGCACGAGGTGCCCGGCGACGTCGTGCGCGCGCACGGCCTGCAGTCGATCACCAATCTCGTCGCGCAGCGCCGCTACGCGCCCGGCGGCCGCGTCGTCGCGCTGAACGCGCATGGCGATGTCGTGCCGCCCGGCGAGGGATGGACGCGCGACCCGTACGGCGGCGAGGTCGTCGACGGCAAGCTGTACGGCCGCGCCGCTGCGGTCAGCAAGTGCGACTTCACGACCTTCACGTTCGCGGTGCGCGCGCTCGAGTCGCTGGGCGCGCCGCTGGCCGGCGGCGTCGACCTGCTGTTCACGTACGACGAGGAATTCGGCGGCGAACTGGGCCCCGCGTGGCTGCTGGAACGCGGGCTGACCAAGCCCGACCTCGAGATCGCCGCGGGCTTCAGCTACCAGGTCGTCACGGCGCACAACGGCTGCCTGCAGCTGGAGATCACCGTGCACGGCAAGATGGGCCACGCCGCGGTGCCCGAGACGGCTGTCGACGCGCTGCAGGCCGCCAACTGCATCCTGACCGCGCTGTACGCCGAGAACGAGGTGTTGGGAAAGACGCGCAGCGCCGTGCGCGGCATCAACCACGGCTACGTCAACGTCGGCCAGATCGCCGGCGGCACCAACACCAACGTCGTGCCGGGCAAGGTGGTGCTCAAGGTGGATCGACGCATGATTCCCGAGGAGGATCCCGTCGTCGTCGAGGCCGCGCTGCGCGCGCTGGTCGAGCGCGCGGCCGCGGGCCAGGCGGGCATCACGGTGGAGATCAAGCGACTGCTGCTGGCGCACGCGATGAAGCCGCTGCCCGGCAACGCGCCGCTGGTCGATGCGCTGTGCACGCACGCGTCGGCGCTGTTCGGCGAACCGGTCGAGGCGACGGGCACGCCGCTGTACACCGACGCGCGCCTGTTCAGCGAGCGCGGCATCCCGGCGGTGATCTACGGCGCGGGGCCGCGCACGGTGCTGGAGTCGAATGCGAAGCGGTCCGACGAGCACGTCGTGCTGGAGGACCTGCGGCGCGCGACGAAGGTGGTCGCGCGCACGCTGTTCGACCTGCTCAAGGCGGACTGACCGCGGAGCGCCGAACGCGCGTCCACCACTCGCCCTCGAACTGCGCCTGCAACCAGCCCACGAAGCCCGACACCTTCAGCGGCAGCATGCGCGGCGAAGGGAACACCGCGTGCACCTCCTGCGCTGGCAGTGACCACGCGCCCAGCAGCGGCACGACCGTGCCCTGCACCAGCGCCTCCTGCGCCACGTAGCGGGGCAGCGCGGCGATGCCCATGCCCTCGACCGCCGCCTCCAGCAGCAATGACAGGCTGTTGGAGCGCAGCGGCCCCTTGACCGCGACGGACTCCGCCTGCCCGCCCGCGCCGGTGAAGTGCCAGCGCGCGTCGCCCTGCACCGTGCTGTAGATCAGGCAATCGCGCGCGGCCAGGTCCTGGGGCGTCGCGGGCGCGTCGCGCTCGCGCACGAGCGCGGGCGAGGCCACCAGCACCCACGGGTTCATGCCCAGGTGGCGGGCGCCCAACGTGGAATCGGCCAGGCGGCCCATGCGCACCGCGACGTCCACGCCTTGCTCGATGAGGTCGACGTAGCGGTCGTCGACGCCCAGGTCGATCTGCAGGTCGGGGTTGGCGCGCATGAACTGCATCAGCAGCGGCCCCAGCACGCGGCGGCTGAACGCCACCGAGGTGCTGACGCGCATCGCGCCGCGCACCTGCGACTGCAGCAGCGCGGCCACCGAGTCGGCCTCCTCGACGTGGTGCGCGATGGTGCGGCACTTCTCGTAGTACAGCGCGCCGATCTCGGTGGCGGTGACGCCGTGCGTGGAGCGGTGCAGCAGCCGCGCGCCGAGCTGCTGCTCCATGCGCGCCACCTGCTTGGTGACCGCGGGCTGGCCGATGCCCAGCTCCGTGGCCGCCTTGCTGAAGGAGCCGAGCTCGACGACCCGCATGAAGAGCTTGACGGCGGAAAGACGATCCATGGCGGGCGTTCGATGGGGCATTCCATTGTGGAATAAACATCATGCTTGTCAACGGCGTTCCTCGTTTGGCCGCGCTCGCCGACCATCACGCCAACCCCCAAGCAAGCAGTGATGGAGACGAGCATGGCAAGGATGAAGGCCGCGATGGCGGCAGTGCTGGTGATGGAACGCGAGGGCGTGACGCAGGCGTTCGGCGTGCCGGGCGCGGCGATCAACCCGCTGTACGCGCAGCTGCGCGAGCGGCAGTCGATCGCGCACATCCTGGCGCGCCACGTGGAAGGCGCGTCGCACATGGCCGAGGGCTACACGCGGGCGCGTGCCGGCAACATCGGCGTGTGCATCGGCACCAGCGGCCCCGCGGGCACCGACATGATCACGGGCCTGTACTCGGCCAGCGCCGACTCGATCCCCATCCTGTGCATCACCGGCCAGGCGCCGCGGGCACGCCTGTACAAGGAAGACTTCCAGGCCGTGGACATCGAGTCCATCGCCAAGCCCGTCACCAAGTGGGCGGTCACGGTGCGCGAGCCGGCGCAGGTGCCGCGCGTGTTCCAGCAGGCCTTCCACCTGATGCGTTCGGGCCGCCCGGGCCCGGTGCTGATCGACCTGCCCGTGGACGTGCAGATGGCCGAGATCGAGTTCGACATCGACAGCTACGAGCCGTTGCCCGTCTACAAGCCCGCGGCCACGCGCAAGCAGGTCGAGAATGCGCTGGACATGCTCGCCGCCGCCGACAAGCCGTTGATCGTCGCGGGCGGCGGCATCGTCAACGCCGACGCCAGCGCGCTGCTTCAGGAGTTCGCCGAGATCAGCGGCGTGCCCGTCGTCCCCACGCTGATGGGCTGGGGCACGATCCCCGACGACCACCCGCTGATGGCCGGCATGTGCGGGCTGCAGACGAGCCACCGCTACGGCAACGCGACGCTGCTCGCCAGCGACTTCGTGCTGGGCATCGGCAACCGCTGGGCGAACCGCCACACGGGCTCGGTCGACGTCTACACCAGGGGCCGCAAGTTCGTGCACGTCGACATCGAGCCCACGCAGATCGGTCGCGTGTTCAACCCGGACCTGGGCATCGCGAGCGACGCCGGCGCCGCGCTGGCGCTGTTCGTGGAGGTCGCGCGCGAGCGCGCGGCCGCAGGACGGCTCAAGGACTTCGGCGAGTGGGCGTTCCGCTGCCGGGAGCGCAAGCGCCTGATGCACCGCAAGAGCCACTACACGCAGGCGCCGATCAAGCCGATGCGGGTGTACGAGGAGATGAACGCGGCGTTCCCGCGCGACACCATCTTCGTCTCGACGATCGGCCTGAGCCAGATCGCCGGCGCGCAGTTCCTGCACGTGTACGGGCCGCGCCAGTGGATCAACTGCGGCCAGGCCGGGCCGCTGGGCTGGACGATCCCCGCCGCGCTCGGCGTGGTGGCGGCCGATCCGACGCGCACCGTCGTCGGCCTGTCGGGCGACTACGACTTCCAGTTCCTTGTCGAGGAGCTCGCCGTCGGCGCGCAGTTCCGGCTGCCGTACGTGCAGGTGCTGGTCAACAACAGCTACCTGGGCCTGATCCGCCAGGCGCAGCGCAACTTCGACATGGACTACTGCGTGCAGCTGGCGTTCGAGAACCAGAACGTGCCGGAGTCCGAAGGCGACCTGCGCGGCTACGGCGTCGATCACCAGCAGGTGGTGGCCGGCCTGGGCTGCAAGTCGCTTCGCGTGACCGACCCCGAGCAGATCCGGTCGGCGCTCGTGCAGGCGCAGGCGATGGCGCGCGAGTTCCGCGTGCCGGTGGTGGTGGAGGTGATCCTCGAGAAGGTCACCAACATCGCGATGGGCGCCGAGATCGACAGCATCGCGGAGTTCGAGGAGCTCGACTGCCGCCATCCGCAAGGGCGCGCGGGCCTCGAGACGGCCGGCCTGCTCGATTAGTCATGAGACGACCCCCGCTCGCAGCGCTCGTCGGCCATGCAGGCCGCGCCCGGCGCAAGCGCCGGTCTCTTCGCTAGGCGAAAACAGTCCCCCGGACTGTTCCCGTCCGAGCCCAGCCCCGCGGGGGCTTGGCGGCTCGCTCCGGAGCGGCCGCGCGCTCGCCGCCTGATCCCACTTGCAACACCTCGGAAAGACACGATGCCCCGCCTCGCCGCCAACCTCACGATGCTCTTCACGGAGTTCCCGTTCCTCGACCGCTTCGAGCGCGCCGCGCGCGCCGGCTTCAAGGGCGTGGAGTTCCTGTTCCCGTACGCGTACCCGCCCAGGGACATCCGCGCGCGCCTCGAGCGTTTCGACCTGCAGCTGGTGCTGCACAACCTGCCCGCCGGAGACTGGGACGCCGGCGAACGCGGCATCGCGTGCCATCCCGATCGCACCGCGGAATTCCGCGAAGGCGTGGAGCGCGCGGTCGACTTCGCGAGCGCGCTGGGCGTCAGGCAGCTCAACTGCCTGGTCGGCAAGACGCCCGCCGACGTGCCCGCCGCGCAGGTGCACGACACGCTGGTGGACAACCTGTACCGCGCGTCGCAGCGCCTGAAGGAGGCGGGCATCCGGCTGCTCATCGAGCCGATCAACCGCCACGACATCCCCGCCTTCCACCTGCACCGCACCGACCAGGCGCTGGCGCTGATCGACGAGATCGGCGGCGGCAACCTGTTCCTGCAGTACGACGTCTATCACGCACAGCGCACCGAGGGCGAGCTCGCCGAGACGCTGAGCAGGCACCTGTCGCGCATCGCGCACGTGCAGATCGCCGACAACCCGGGCCGCAACGAACCGGGCACCGGCGAGATCAACTTCCCGTTCCTGTTCGGGCACCTGGATCGCATCGGGTACCAGGGCTGGATCGGCTGCGAGTACAAGCCGGCCGTCTCCACCGAGATCGGCCTGGACTGGATCCAGCGCCTGGCCAAGTGAGCGGCGCGTTCAATCGAGGAGAGCAATCGACATGACCATCGCATCCCCCAAGATCGGCTTCATCGGCCTGGGCATCATGGGCGCGCCCATGGCCGGCCACCTGATCGCCGCCGGCTACCAGCTGTTCGTGCACACCAAGGGCAAGGTGCCCGAGGCGATCGCGCAGTCGCGCGCCACGCAGTGCGTCGACGCGCGCGGCGTCGCGGAGCGCGCCGACATCGTCTTCATCATGGTGCCCGACACGCCCGACGTCGAGGCCGTGCTGTTTGACGACGGCGGCGTGGCCGCGGGCCTGGCCAAAGGCAAGGTCGTGGTCGACATGAGCTCCATCTCGCCGATCGCCACCAAGCGCTTCGCGCGCCGCGTCAACGACATCGGCTGCGACTACCTCGACGCGCCGGTCTCGGGCGGCGAGGTCGGCGCGCGCAACGCGACGCTGTCGATCATGGTGGGCGGTGACGAGGGCGTTTTCGCGCGCGTCAAGCCGCTGCTCGACCTGATGGGCAAGAACATCACGCTGGTGGGCGGCAACGGCGACGGGCAGACGGCCAAGGTGGCCAACCAGATCATCGTGGCGCTCAACATCGAGGCCGTCGCCGAGGCGCTGCTGTTCGCCGCGCGCGCCGGCGCCGACCCCGCCAAGGTGCGCCAGGCGCTGATGGGCGGGTTCGCGGCCAGCCGCATCCTGGAGGTGCACGGCGAGCGCATGATCAAGCGCACGTTCGACCCGGGCTTCCGCATCGAGCTGCACCAGAAGGACCTGAACCTCGCGCTGGCCAGTGCCCGCGCGATTGGCGTGTCGCTGCCCAACACGGCCAACGCGCAGGAGCTGTTCAACGCCTGCGCCGCGCACGGCGGCAAGGCCTGGGACCACTCGGCGATGGTGCGCGCGCTGGAGAAGCTCGCCAACTTCGAGATCGGCCAGGCCGCGTGATGAGCGCCGAGACCGCGCTGCTGCGCCGCATGTTCGACGCCGCCGTGGCCAGCGCGCAGCCCGCGCTGTGCGTGCCGCCGTTCCTGCCGCGGCCCGAGGAGCTCGGCCACGGGCGGCTCGTCGTCGTCGGTGCGGGCAAGGCCTCGGCCGCGATGGCGCAGGCGGTCGAGGCGCACTGGTCGGGGCCGCTGTCCGGGCTGGTCGTCACGCGCGACGGCTACGGCGCGCCGTGCGCGCGCATCGAGATCGTCGAGGCCGCGCACCCCGTGCCCGACGAGCGCGGCCTGCGCACCGCGCGCCGCATGCTCGACCTCGTGGGCGGCCTGCGGCCCGAGGACGTCGTGCTGTGCCTGATCTCGGGCGGCGGCTCGGCGCTGCTGCCGCTGCCGCTGCCCGGCCTCACGCTGGAGGACAAGCAGGCCGTCAACCGCGCGATGCTCGCCAGCGGTGCGTCGATCGGCGAGCTGAACTGCGTGCGGCGGCACCTGTCGGCGATCAAGGGCGGGCGCCTGGCGGCGGCCTGCCATCCGGCGCGCGTCGTGACGCTGCTGATGTCGGACGTGCCCGGCGACCGGCCGCTGGACATCGCCTCCGGCCCGACGATCGCCGATCCGACCACCTGCGCCGATGCGCTCGAGATCGTGCGTCGCTACGAGCTCGAGCTGCCTGCCGCCGCGCTGGCGCTGTTGGAGAGTGGCCTCGGCGAATCGGTCAAGCCGGGCGACCCGCGCCTGGCGCGCGCCGAGGTGCGCATGGTCGCCACGCCGCAGGCCGCGCTCGAGGCGGCGGCCGCCGTCGCCGCGCAGGCCGGCTACGCCGCGCACATCCTCGGCGACGCGATCGAGGGCGAGGCGCGCGACGTCGCCAAGGTGATGGGCGGCATCGCGCTGCAGGCCGCGTCGCGGCGCCAGCCGTTCGCGCCGCCGTGCGTGCTGCTGTCGGGCGGCGAGACGACCGTCACCGTGCGTGGCCGCGGCCGCGGCGGGCGCAACGTGGAATTCCTGCTGTCGCTCGCGCTGGCGCTCGACCAGCGGCCCGGCGTGTTCGCGCTGGCGGGCGACACCGACGGTGTCGACGGCCAGGAGGAGATCGCCGGCGCCGTGCTGCGCCCCGATACGCTGGCGCGCGCCCGCGCGCTGGGCCTGCGCGCGCGCGACCGCCTCGCCGACAACGACGCGCACACCTTCTTCGAGCGCCTGGGCGACGCCGTCGTCACCGGCCCGACGCGCACCAACGTCAACGATTTCCGCGCGCTGCTGATCTCCTGATACGCGTGCGTCAGGCCCCTTGCATTAGGGGTTGGTCGATGGCGCGATTGACATGTCACGGTCGGGGTCGTGCTGGTTTTGGAACGCGTTCCAAAAGGTCGATGCATACCGGGTAGACGTATCGGTAAGCGCTAGAAACAGACGTCACCACGGTGCCGCGGAATTCGCCGCGCCGCGGCATGCCGTGCGCTTTTCGCAGCGCGCGGACGCGATGCGGAGACATCCCGGCAAACATCCCGTTCCAGCGGGCAGCGGCGGCGCGTGCGCGTCGACTGCGATGCACCGTGATCGAGCGCCGATCGGCGACAAGGTGTAAGGCGCTGCTTACAGCCGCGCGGCTGACTAGCGCGCACCATCCGCCGCAACCCAGGCCACCTGTCTCCCGGAAGGAACGTCGATGACATCCCCGTCGCCGCGCCGCGCGCGCCATCGCACCCTGCAGGCCTCGCCCTGCGCCCTCGCCATCCTGCTGGCCGCCTGCGGTGGTGGCGGCGGTGGATCCTCGTCGCCCGACATGACGGCCGCCGCCGACAACGGCGGCCGCGCCCGCACGATGGCGGTCTCGGACACCGGCATCGCGCTGACGCCCGTCGGCGCCTCGGCCAGCGGCTCGGAGCGCGGCGACCTGTCCGCCGCCGCGGCCATCGACCACGACGAGAACACGCGCTGGAGCAGCGCGTTCGCCGACGACCAGTCCCTGACGCTGGACTACGGCAAGACGGTGACGATCAACCGCGTGCGCATCGACTGGGAGCGCGCGCACGCCGCGTCGTACCTGCTGCAAGTGTCCACCGACGGCTCGAACTGGGCCACGATCAAGCAGGTCGATGCGAGCCAGGGCGGCGTGGAGGACTGGTCGGGCCTCGCCGGCACGGGCCGCTACCTGCGCATGCAGGGCGTCAAGCGCTCGACCGACTACGGCTACTCGATCTTCGAGATCCAGGCCTTCACCGGCACCGACTCGGCGCCCGCGCCCGCCCCGGCGCCGTCCCCCGCGCCCGCGCCGTCGCCGGCTCCCGCGCCCAGTCCGATGCCGCCGGTCGACCTGAGCAAGCCGGGCGTGGCGATCAAGCCGGTGACGGCGACGTCGTCGGCGCTGGAGAACGCCGGCATGCCTGCCACGCTGGCCATCGACGGCAACACCGGCACGCGCTGGGCCAGCGCGTTCGAGGACGGCGCGTGGATCCAGTTCGACTTCGGCACCAAGGTGCAGGTCGGCGCGCTGACGCTGCAGTGGGAGAACGCGTACGGCAAGGAATACGCACTGCAGACCTCCGACGATGGCAAGACCTGGACGCAGCTGCGCTACCAGACGAGCGGCAAGGGCGGCACCGAGCAGTTCATCAACCTGGGCATGAACGCGCGCTACCTGCGGCTGCAGGGCGTGGCGCGCGGCACGCAGTACGGCTACTCGCTGCTGGAGGCCACGTTCACCACGCCGGGCAGCGACAACACGCTGCCCGTGCTGGCGACCTCGGCGGTCAAGTTCCCCGCGGGCGGCGCCGGCATGGTGCCGCTGCCCACGCAGGCCGACCCGGTCGAGTCGCTGCAGTTCACGCTGGCCGACGGCACGCTCGTGACGCGCTTCGGCGTGCGCGGCCTCGCGCGCCACGGCCGCGAGCGCGGCGAGGACTGGAACGAGATCGGCTACGGCCCCAACGACACGGTCGACGCGAACGGCAAGCCGGTCGACAAGGGCCCGGGCAACTTCCTCACCTTCGTGCCGAACTACTTCAAGAACCGCACCTGGGGCTTCGAGATCGTCGACAACAGCCGCGTCGCGGGCGTCACCAAGCCCACGCTGAAGGTCAACGAGTACTTCACGGAAGACCAGCTGCCCGGCGGCGTGGCCTGGTTCCGCGCGTTCGACCGCCCCGGCGTCACCGGCTACGGCTGGATGAACCCGGGCCAGCTGCAGGACCAGAACATCGCGCTGTGCCCGCCGGTGGCGTATCCGCCCAACGGCCGCCTGGCCAACACGAACGTCTACAACAACGGCTGCAGCCTGACGGTGGACGGCTACCCGGGCCACGCCGGCCTGGGCGCGGACGGCTACCCGAACGGCACCAACGTGCCGGGCCGCCCGCTGGTGGCCGGCGACGTCATCGAGGTCTCGCCGTCGTTCTTCTCCACGCCGCAAGGCATGGCCGCCAAGGGCGACACCGGCGGCCTGCGCTACTACGCCGGCGAGTGGACGTACGTCGTGGGCACCGGCCTGCGCCCGTGGTACGGCGTGCAGCCGCGCCTGATGAACGCGCCGCTGCCACCCGAGACCTGGCAGGGCGGCACGGGCTCGCTGTCGTACGACTACGCCGACAACGGCACCTTCATCTTCCAGCAGCCGTTCATCAACGTGGGCATGCAGAACATGCAGCACTTCGTCGAGGGCCGGCGCCTGATCCATACCAACTTCTACACCGGCGACCACAACGAGCCGGGCAACGACCGCTACCTCGCGGGCGTGCAGCTGCAGGGCCCGCGCTTCAACCAGTCGTCGTGCTTCGCCTGCCACGTCAACAACGGCCGCAGCCCGGCGCCGGCGGCGACCAACCAGCGGCTGGACACGATGTCCGTGCGCACGGCCGTGCTGGACGCCGGCGGCCAGCAGAGGCCCGATCCGCGCTACGGCGTGGCGGTGCAGATGAACGGCCGCTCGGCCGACGGCTCGCCTCAGGACTGGGGCAACAGCGTGCGCGTGGCCGGCTTCGACGCCACCACCGTCAAGCTGGCCGACGGCACCGCGGTGGAGCTGCGCAAGCCGCGCCTCGCGTTCGACGGCACGGTGCCGCAGCTGTACTCGCTGCGCGCCGCGCAGCCGCTGCTGGGCGCCGGCTTGCTGGAGGCGGTGACCGAGTCCGACATCGTCTCGCGCGTGCGCGGCACGGCCGACGAGGACGGCGTCAAGGGCGTGGCGAACTACGTGTTCGACGCCGAGACCGGCAGCGTGCGCCTGGGTCGCTTCGGCTGGAAGGCCTCGAAGTTCAGCCTGCGCCACCAGGCCGCCACGGCGCTGCTGCAGGACATGTCGGTCACCAACCCGGTCTATCCGACGCGCGACTGCCTGGCCGGTCCGGCCAACTGCACGGCCGCGAGCGCGCAGAAGGGGCTGACCGAGTCCGACCTGCAGTCGATCTCGCGCTACCTCGAGCTGCTGGCCGTGCCGGCGCAGCGCAGCCTGGCCAGCGGCTTCCCCAAGGGCGTGTCGCCGCTCGCGGACCTCGACGTCGATCCGGCGAAGGTCGCCGCCGGCGCCAAGGTGTTCACGGCGCTGCGCTGCACCAGCTGCCACGTCAGCGAGATGAAGACGGGCCCCAGCCACCCGCTGGCCGAGCTGCGCAGCCAGACGATCAAGCCCTACACCGACCTGCTGCTGCACGACATGGGCCCGGGCCTGGCCGACAACTACGCGGAAGGCCAGGCGGCCGGCAACCTGTGGCGCACGTCGCCGCTGTGGGGCATCGGCTACACCGACCGCGTGATGGGCACCGCCGGCAAGGTGGGCTACCTGCACGACGGCCGCGCCCGCACGATCACCGAGGCGGTGATGTGGCACGGCGGCGAGGCGCTCAAGGCGCAGCAGCGCTTCGCGGCGCTGTCGGCGACCGACCGCGCGGCGCTGCTCGCGTTCCTCGGGTCGCTGTGAAACGCGGGGCGCTGGTCCGGCCCCGGTCAGATCAGCGCCGCGATCGTCTTGCCCGCGGCGGACGCCGCCATCACGGTGCCGCTGGCGACGTCGGAGACGACTTCGCCGCTGGCGTGCGCGCCGACCGCGGCGTAGTGCGCGAGCTGCCTGCCGGCCGCCACCGCGGTCTCGGCGATCTCGTGGGCGCCTGTCTCGACGGCGTCGGCGACGACCTCGCCGACGTGCTCCGCCGCGCTCGCCGCGTGCTCCAGCCCGTGCCACGCACCGACGGCCAGGTCTTCCGCGCCGCCGACCACGAACTCGCCGACCTGCTCCAGCGCGTGCAGCGCCTCGCCGCTGAACGACACCGTCGCGCTGACGCCGGCGGCCACGCCCTCGGCGATGCTGGCGAGCGTCGAGCTGGGGGCGGCGCCGGCCGGGGCGTCGGCGCGCACGATGCGTTCGGACAGCTCCGTGCGGCCGGACGAGGCGGCGGACGGGGACGAGGTGGCGGCGGAGGAGAGCGGGGCGATGGACATGCGAAGGGATCCCGTTGCTCGGCCGTGGCGAAAGCCGGGCCGATGACGTCATCCTACGAATCCGGCGCCGCCGCGAGGCGTCGATCAGCGCGGGAAAACAGGCCGCAGATACGTCGGCCAACAATGTGTCGGGGCTGACACCCGCTGTTCAGCCGGGCGTCAGGCACTCCGGCTCGACAGCAGCGGGCGCGCGTCACTGGGTCCAGGTCTCGAACGGGAAGTACGCGACCGTGGGCCGCTCGAAGCTCGAGAACTCGGTCGCGTGCCAGGCCAGGCCGTCGGCGCCGGCCAGCGCGACGGCGGCGTCGGGGCCGGCGCAGGGCGCGAGGCACGTGCGGGCGTTGAGCGCCCCGGGGTCGACCCGCACGGGGAACACGTGCCAGCGCTCGTCGTCGCGGTGGCGCGGGGCGTCGAGCTCGGCGGCGCGGGCCTCGGGCAGCGCGTCGCGGCGGCCCTGCAGGCGGCGCACCAGCGGGGTCAGCAGCGTGGTGAAGGCGGCGACGGCCGAGTCGAGGTCGGCCGACAGCGCCACCACCAGCGTCGCGCCGACCTGCATCAACTGCAGCGCGCCGAACGGTCGCGAGCGCAGTGTCTCCACGCGCGGCGGCTGGCCGTGGCGTTCCTGCGCGTCGCGCACGGCGGCGCACTGCGCGGGGCTCAGGAAGCCCAGCACGACAACCAGCTCGCATTCGCCGACGAACATCTCCAGCTTCGACACGAACGCCCGCGGGCACGCGCTGCGGCATGTCGCCTCGAACGGCTGCGCGCCGAGGCGCTCCAGTGTCGCGACCGTCCACGCGGCGCTCGCGACGGCGCCGGTGCGCGCGCGAGCCGGCGCGGCATCGCCTTCGCCCACGAGCGCCATCACGCCGATGCGCGGCCGCGCCAGCACGGACGCGGTGGCGTGGCCGCTGCCGGCCAGCAGCGGCAGGTGGCGCGCGGCCAGGCGCGTGCCGAGGGGGATCAGCGGCGCGGCGGCGGCGGGCGCGTCGGGCGCGGCGTCGGTGGGCGCGGGCGCGGCGGGGAAGTCGTCGGCCAGCACACGGCCAGCGGCGCGCGGCAGCGGCACGTCGACGCGGGCGCTGACGGGCTGGACGAGTTCGGCGAGCTGCAGCTGCACCTGGCGCAGCGCGTCCAGCGTCAGGACGGCGGGCGGCGGCAGGAGATGGTCGGGGTGTCGGCGCATGGGGGGTGGGTCGCAGGCGAGTGGCGTTGCCTTTCGAATTCGGGTCGCCGCGCGCTGGCGCAAGACACAGCGGGGGCTACCATCGGCGCACACAGAGCGGTCACTGTGGTCCGGCCACTGACTTCGGCGAGGTGCGCATGCCCCAGACACTGTATGAAAAGCTGGTCGTGGAGATCCTGCGGGCGATCGACGAGGGCGTGCTCAAGGCGGGCGACCGCCTCCCGTCGATCCGCGAGGCCGCGAGCGCGCGGCGCCTGAGCATCACCACCGTCAAGCGGGCCTACCAGGCGCTCGAGAGCCAGGGCGCGGTGGAAGGGCGGCCCAAGGCGGGCTACTTCGTGCGCACGGTGCACGCGCCGCCGGAGGCGCCGCTGGTGCCGGTGTCGGAGCCCGAACCGGTGTCCACGCCGGTGGACGTCGGCCGCCTCGTGCTGTGGACGCTGCAGCGGCTGCGCGGCAAGAAGGCGCTGCCGCTGGGCGCGCCGTACCCCGATCCGGCGCTGTTCTCGTGGCGCCGCGTCTACCGCCGCACCGACGGCATCGCGCGCCAGCTGGCCGACTGGGACGTGGCCGACGACCTGCCGCCCGGCCATCCGGAGCTGATCCGCCAGATCGCGCGCCGCCACCAGCGCAACGGGCTGGACGTCGATCCGACCGAGATCGTGATCACCGCCGGCGCCACCGAGGCGCTGAACCTGTGCCTGCAGGCCGTGGCGCGCCCCGGCGACACGATCGCGGTGGAATCGCCCACGTACTTCGGCATGCTGCAGGCGATCGAGCGCATGGGCATGCGCGCGATCGAGGTGCCCACCGACCCGCAGCGCGGCATCGACATCGACGCGCTCGCGCGCCTGCTGGAGCGCCAGCGCATCGACGCCTGCATGACGATGCCCAACATCCAGAACCCGCTGGGCTTCATCATGTCCGACGAGCGCAAGCGCGCGCTGGTCGAGCTGGCGGCGCGCCACGCCATGCCGCTGATCGAGAACGGCGTCTTCAACGAGCTGTACTACGGCGAGGAGCCGCCCACCACGCTGAAGTCCTTCGACACGGCCGGCCTGGTGCTGCACTGCGGCTCGTTCACCAAGAGCCTTTCGGCGGGCGCGCGCATCGGCTGGGCCGTCGCCGGGCGCTACCGCGAGCAGGTCGAGCAGCTGAAGTTCATCAACACGCATTCGACCTCGTCGCTGGCCCAGCGCGGCGTGGCGAACTTCCTCGCGCACGACGGCTGGGACCACCAGCTGCGCGGCGTGCGCCAGGCGCTGGAGGAGCGCGGCGCGCTGATGCGCTCGATGGTGCGCCGCTTCTTCCCGGACGGCACCTGCATGTCGCAGCCGCGCGGCGGCTACCTGCTGTGGATCGAGCTGCCGGGCCGTGTCGACACGCTGGCGCTGTACCGCGAGGCGCTGGATCGCGGCATCTCGATCGCGCCGGGGCGCGTGTTCTCCAACGGCGAGCTGTACGGCCACTTCCTGCGCCTGAACTACAGCTTCGAGTGGACGCCACCCATTGAGGAGGCCATCAAGACGCTGGCCCGCATGGCCGGGCACGCGCTGCGCGAGGGCAGGAGCACAGCGCCGGTGACGGACGTCGCGCCGCGGCTGTCCTGCTAGCGGCTGCGAGCGCGGCGGGCGCCGCACGGCCGCGCTGTGCTCGGCGGCGCGGCGGCGATCTGTGCGAGTTCAACGCCGCCGGCGGCGACGCCGCGGCCGCGCGCTCCGAGGCGGTGTACGCCGAATCGTGCGAGCTGCTGGCCGCGAGCTTCGTGGCGATGCTCGCGCTCGGCGTGGGCGTGGCCTGGCTGCTCGCGCGCCGGCTCGCGCGCGGGGCGGCCGCGGCCGTCGGGGGGCGCAGCGCATCAGCCGCGGCGACCTGGGCGTGGCCATCGAGGCGACGACGCACGACGAGATCGGCCAGCTGCTGCACGCGCTCGCGGCGATGCAGGACAAGCTGCGCGACGTCGTCAGCCGCAGGTGCGCGAGAACGCGGAGTCGGTGGCCGGCGCCAGCACCCAGATCGCGGCCAGCAGCGTCGACCTGAGCGGCCGCACCGAGCAGCAGGACAGCGTTCCAGACCAACATCCTCGCGCTGAACGCCGCAGTCGAGGCGGCGCGCGCCGGCGAGCAGGGGCGCGGGTTCGCGGTGGTCGACTGGTCGCGGGCGCCGTGACCCCGGCGTGCCGCGCGCCAGGCCGCGGCGCATACCGGACCGGGGCGGGCGACGCGATTTGTCACCCGACCCCATGTAGCGACACTTTGCGGTCTGCGCCGCTGTGACAAATTTCGGCTTTTCTCGGTATCGATCGCGTGGCCGGGGCGCGTCGGCCGAGCCGCCGGCCCCGTGGCCACGAGGGCCGCAGCCCGTTTCGGTGGGAGCGGTTCCAGGCGGAAATGCATTTGGCACGCGAACTGCTTTTCCAGGCTTGATCCGCAACCTCTTTCCTGGGGAGGGCCGCCTGCCTCGAGCGCAGGCGGCGGCGGATCGTCCCGGCCTGCGGCGCGTCCGCAAGGCCGGCTTTTTCGTGCCTGCGCAGCGCGGCGCCGACGCCGCGGGCGCGGCGCGGCGGCCCCATCCGATGGACAGAAGCGGCCAACGCTTGCACTAATCGAACATCCGAGGGAAACCCCGCAGACCCCCTGCGGTGCCCGCACGGACACTGCGCGCAAACGAGAGGCCGGCCCGTCGCCGGCGCCCGCAACGCAGCGCGAGACAAGCCATGGCAGACAGCCCCAGCGTCGACGTCCAGTCGTTCCTCAACGAACACCGGTTCTCGCCGTTCCAGTGGACGATCTTCGGCCTGTGCTTCCTGATCGTGCTGGCCGATGGCTTCGACACCGCCGCGATCGGCTTCATCGCGCCGTCGCTGCTCAAGGAATGGGACATCGCCAAGCCGGCGCTCGGGCCGGTGCTCAGCGCCGCGCTGTTCGGGCTGGCGGCCGGGGCGTTGTCCTCGGGCCCGCTGGCCGACTGGCTGGGCCGCAAGAAGCTGCTGGTGGTGTCGGTGGCCGTGTTCGGGCTCGCGTGCCTGGCCTCGTCGTTCGCGGGCTCGCTGGCGCAGCTCACGACGCTGCGCTTTCTCACCGGCCTGGGCCTGGGCGCGGCCATGCCCAACGCGGTGACGCTCACCAGCGAGTACTGCCCCGACCGCCTGCGCGCCACGCTCACCAACGCCATGTTCTGCGGCTTTCCGCTGGGCGCGGCGTTTGGCGGCTTCCTGGCGGCGTGGATGATCCCGCAGTTCGGCTGGCGCAGCGTGCTGATGCTGGGCGGCGTGGTGCCGCTCGTGCTGACCGTGGCGATGGCGCTGCGGTTGCCGGAGTCGGTGCGCTTCATGGTGGCGCGTGGTCAGCCGGTCGAGCGCATCCGCGCGGCGCTGGCGCGCATCTCGGCAAGCGCCGCTTCGGCGACGTCGTTCCGCCTGACCGAGAGCCGCCCCGCCACCGACGGCCGCGCCGGCATCGCGCTGGTGCTGTCGCGCCCGTACGTCGTCGGCTCGGTGATGCTGTGGGTGGCCTACTTCATGGGCCTGGTGATCTTCTACGCGCTGATCAACTGGATGCCGATCCTGTTCAAGGACGCCGGCGTCGACCCGCGCTCGGCCACGCTGATCGCCGCGCTGTTCCCGCTGGGCGGCTGCGGCGCGGTGCTGTTCGGGTGGCTGATGGACCGCTACGACGGCAACCGCATCATCGCGGCGGGCTACGCCGTCACGGCGCTGCTGATCTGGCTGATCGGGCAGGTGGCCGGGCAGGTCGGCTTCCTGGTGCTGGTGGTGTTCCTGGGCGGCGCGTTCATGAACACGGCGCAGTCGTCGCTGCCGGCGCTGGCGGCGGCGTTCTATCCGACGGCCGGGCGCGCGACCGGCGTGTCGTGGATGCTGGGCTTCGGCCGCTTCGGCGGCATCGCGGGCTCGCTGCTCGTGGCGGAGCTCACGCGGCGCCAGGTCTCGCTTGCCGGGATCTTCACCGTGGTCGCACTGCCGGGCCTGGTGGCCGCGCTCGCGTTGCTGGTCAAGCGCCGGGCGCAGCCGGCCCAGGCGGCGGGCGCCGCGTCAGCGCCCGCGGGCGGCTTCGCGGCGCACTGAGGTCGGCGCTCAGCGGCGGGCGGCCGCGCGCAGGAACTGGCTGACGTCCTTCGGATGCCAGTGCACGGTCTTGAGCGCCTGCTCGAGCACCTCGTCGTCGAACTGCGACAGGAACGCGTCGTCCTGGGCCTCGAAGTGCTCGAGGAGCTCGGTCGGGGTGGTGGTGATCTGGGTCGTCGTCATGGTGTGTCTTCCGCCGTTGGGTGGGGATGGCCGCATCTTGGCGTCGGGCTCGAGGCAGCGAAGCCAGACGTTATCGCAGCGTGGTGTGCGTGCAGTCCTACAAAAGACGCCCGTCCCACCCGCTTCTGCGTGGATGCCTCCTCTCAAGCATCGGCGGTCGCGATCTCCCGACGGGGCCGACACGATCACGGCCGGTCCGCTGACAGGGTCCGCCGATTGCATGGCCAGGGCAACGGACTCCCTGGAGCCACCATGACCGCCCCGACCGCACCCACCACCTTCGCCGACCTTGCGTTCGAACTGCACTTCGAGCCGCTGGTCGACGAGCAACTGCCGCTGAGCTTTCCCTGCGACGCCGCCGGCCGCGTCGACCTCGACGAGCTGTGCGACCGCTCGCGCTGCGACTACCTGTTCGCCCACACGCTCATCGGCCGCCACTTCGAGATGCCCGTCATCCGGGCCTGCGCCTGATCAGGCCGCGGCGCTCGCCTGCAACTGCTTGTTGATCAGGCTGACCAGCCAGACGCCGACCAGCGTCGTGCCGACCACGACGTAGCCCACTTCCGGGAAGTGCTCGATGCGCCCGTTGGCACCCGACGTGACGATGTGGCCCGCCACCACCGACGCGACGCCGCCCGACACCTGCTGGATCGACGAGCTGATCGCGTTGTACGCGCCGCGCCTGGTGGGCTCGGGCACCTGCGACGACAGCGCCTGGAACGGGATCATGCGCGAGAAGATGCCCACGAACATCACGACGTTGACCAGGATCACGGCCCACAGCGGCACCGGGCCCAGGTGCGTGTAGAGCACCACCATCGCGATCGACACCGCGCTGCCGAACAGGAACACCTTGAACTTGCCGACCTTGTCCGCGGCCTTGCCGATCATCGGGCCGAACACGATCGTGCAGATGCCGGTGAAGAAGTAGATCGTGGGCAGGTGCGCGAGGTCGATGCCGATGTTGTGCACGAGGAACGCGCTGCTGAAGGGCATCAGCATGAAGCCGCCGGTGGCCAGCAGCGTCACGGTGAGGAAGGCCGTCAGGTGGCGCGGCTCGGTCAGCGTGTGCCACAGGTGCATGAACGGGCTGTGCTCCTGCGGCTTGCCCAGGTGGGCATCGACGGGCTTGAGCTTCATCCAGATCACGGCCAGCCCGGCCAGGCCCAGGCCCGCCAGCACGATGAACGGCGCGTGCCAGTCCCAGCGGTTCGACAGGAACAGCCCCATCGGCAGGCCCAGCACCTGGCTGGCCGCGAACGCGGTCTGGATCAGTCCCATCACGCGGCCGCGCAGCGAGATGTCGAACAGGTCGGTGGCGATCGCCAGCACCACCGAGCCGATCACGCCGCCGAACACGCCGGTGAACACGCGTGCCGCCAGCAGCAGCTCGAAGGTGGGCGCGAGGCCGCACCACAGCGTGCCCAGCAGGAAGCCGGCGTAGAAGAACAGCAGCAGCTTCTTGCGGTCGAAGCGGTCGGCGAAGCCCGCCGTCACGAAGCCGGACACGCCGGCGCTGAACGCGTACGCCGACACGACCAGGCCGAACTGCTTGGGCGTGATCGCCAGCGCCGGCATGATCAGCGCGCCCAGCGGCGCCATCAGCATGAAGTCCAGGATGACGGCGAACTGCAGCAGCGCGAGCAGGCCGACCACGAACTTCTGGTACGGCGAGAAGCCGGCGGCGGCCGGCGCGGAGGGAGTCGGGGGTGCCATGGCGGAGCCTTTTGATTCTTGTAGCCCGCCATCGTCGCCGATCGCGGCTTTCAGCGGACTTTCCAGTCGACGAATGCCCGATCCGGGGCGACGAGTCGCGGGTCGATCTCGCCGCGCGCCGGATCGGTCGCGTCGTTGCCGAAGGCCCTTGGCCGGCCTCGGCCATGTGGCGGCCGCCTTGCAGTTATTTCGCATGCGAAATAATATGGCGCCATGCCCAAGCCGCCTCGCCTGATCTACCTGCTCAGCAGCGCCCAGCGCCGGCTGCATCAGTTCGTGGCCGCGGAGCAGGAGCGCTTCGCGCGCGACGGAGTGACGCCGCCTTCGCCTGCGCAGAGCGGCGTGCTGTTCGTGCTCGCGAAGACGGACGGCGCCACGATGGGCGCGCTGGCGCAGGCGCTGGATCTCGCGCCGTCGGCGGTGTCCGGCCTCGTGCAGCGCATGGAGGCGCTCGGCTGGGTGCAGCGGCGCGCCAGCGAGGCGGACGCGCGCACCCAGCAGGCCTGGCTGCAGCCGGCGGGCCGCGCGCTGCTGCCCGCGCTGCACAAGGCGCTGGCGCGCATCAACGAACGCATCACCGGCGACTTCACGCCGGCCGAGCTGCAGACGGTCGGGCGCTGGCTCGAGCACGTGCAGGCCCTGGGAGACCTCGATGACTGAACCTCGATCGACCGACGCCCCGCTGCGTCCCGAGCCCGTCGCGCTGACCTGCGCCGACGGCCAGCGCCTGCAGGGCCACTTCTTTCCGGCGCGCGGCGACGCGGCCGCCGCGCCGGTGCTGATCTCGCCGGCCACGGGCGTGCGCCAGCAGTTCTACTGGCGCTTCGCCGACTGGCTGGCATCGCAGGGCCACGCCACGCTGGTGTTCGACTACCGCGGCATCGGGCTGTCGCTGGACGGCCGCCTGGCCGACAGCCGCGCGCGGCTGGTCGACTGGGGCCGGCAGGACCAGGTCGCCGCGCTGCAGTGGCTGCTCGCGCGCAGCGGCGCGCCGCGCGTGGTGCTGGTGGGCCACAGCGCGGGCGGCCAGATGATCGGGCTGCTGCCGATCCACGACCGCGTCGAGCGCGTCGTCGGCGTCGCCGCCTCCACCGGCTGGTTCGGCGGCATGCGGCTCGCGTTCGCGTTGAAGGCGCGGCTGGGCCTGCGCCTGCTGGTGCCGCTCGGCACGCTGTTCAAGGGCTACGCGCCCACGTCCTGGCTGGGCCTGGGCGAGAACCTGCCAGCGCAGGTCGCGCGCCAATGGGGTCAGTGGTGCGCGGCCGGCGGCTACGCCACCAACGCCGTGCGCGCCGGCCTGGCCGACGACTTCCACGCCCAGGTGCGCACGCCGCTGATCGTGCTGCATGCCGAGGACGACGACATCGCCACGCCCGCCACGGTGAGCGACCTGCTGCGCACGCTGCCGGCCTCGCCGCGCGCGGCGCTGCAGGTGCGCCCGCGCGACCACGGCCTGCGCGCCATCGGCCACCTCGACTGGTTCCGCCAGTCGCACCAGGCGGTGTGGCCGCTGCTGCGGCGCGCGGTGCTGGGCGAGATCGCGGTGCAGGCGCCCGGCGCGCCCGCGTAGGCGCCCGCGCGCGTCACGCCCGCGCGCGGGCATGCGGCCGCGCGTGCGATCAGGCCTTGGAGATCACCTCGAAGCCGCCGTAGATCATCCGCTTGCCGTCGAACGGCATCGGGTTCGTCTCGGTCTTCATGCGCGGGTCGGCCATGATCTTCTGCCAGGCCTCGTCGCGCGCCGCGCGCGAGGCCCAGGTCGTCCAGCCGAACGCCACCGTCTCGTCGGCGCCGCATTTCACGGCCAGCGGGAACGAGGTCAGCTGGCCCTGCGGGACGTCGTCGCCCCAGGTATCGACGACGCTCAGCGCGCCGTGCTCGCGGAACACCGCGGCCATGCGCTGGCAGTACGCGCGGTAGGTCTCCTTGTCGGCGGTGGGCACGGCCACCACGAATCCATCGACGTAGTTCATTGCGGTCTCCTGGCTGCGACGATCGGGCCGCCGGATTGCGGCGCGGGCCTGCAAGCGTACGACGAACGGCGGCCGCCGCGATCGACAGGAACGCCGCTCGCGGATCAGGCGCTGCGGGCGGGCTCGGCCGACGCGTCGGGGGCGGGGTGGCCCGTCATCTGGCTGAGGCTGGCCACCAGGTCGGCGAATCGCTCGCCCTGCACGACCACGTGCGAGCGGATGCTCTGCTGGGCCTTGTCGGCGTCGCCCTCGCGCAGCGCGTCGAGGATGGCCTGGTGCTCCTCGAACGAGCGCTGGGGCCGGTTGCGCACGCGCAGCTGCAGGCGGCGGTAGGGGCGCAGCTTGCGCTGCAGCGCGGCGGCCTGCTCGAACAGGAAGGTGTTGTGGGACGCCGCGTAGATCGCGTAGTGGAAGCGCTCGTTGGCGTAGAAGTAGGCGTCGGCGTCGCGCGCGGCGGCCGAGCCGCGGCAGGCCTCGTGCGCGGCCTCGACCTCGGCCAGCTCGGCGTCGGACATGCGGCGGGCCGCCAGCCGGGCGCACATCGCCTCGAGCTCGGCCATGACCTCGAACATCTCGATCAGCCGCTGCGGCGTGACCTGCGCCACCACCGCGCCGCGCTGCGGCCGCGTCTCGACCAGGCCCTCGCCCAGCAACAGCCGAAGCGCCTCGCGGATAGGGGTGCGCGACACGCCGAAGCGCGTCGCCAGCTCGACCTCGTCCAGCCGCGAGCCGGGCAGGAGCTTGCCGGTGGCGATCTCCTCCTCGATGGACTCACGCAGCCGCTCGGAAAGCCGAAAACCGGTCATGCGGCCGATTCTAGGCGCACACCCGCGTGAATTCCTCCCGGATTTGAGTGCGAGCTGAAGGCGGCCGGATAACGCAGACGCCAAACCGGAATTCATTCATACCGGGTTTGGATCCACCGGTCGAAGAATGCGGTATCGCGAGGTCTAGGCCTCCCGACTGTCAGACGACAGCAGGAATGCGCCAATCCAGGACAACGTGAATTCCTTCAAGACCCTCGGCCTCGCCGCCATGCTGCTGGCCACCTACAACGCCATCAGCTCCAACCCGCTGCCCCTGCGCCCGGCGCCCACGCCAGGGGTGCAGTTGCGCGCTGCCGGCGTCGTCGATCGCTTCGAGGTCGTCTCCACGGTCGACGCCTGGAGCGGCGCCACCCCGGCCGGCGCCGCCGGCCCGTACACGGTCGTCACGGGCATCGTCCACGGCCGCCTGCTGCCCACGCACCCCGACAACGCCGGCATCGTCGACCTGGCCAACGCCCCGCGCGACGCCGACGGCTACGTCGACTACACCACCGACGCGGTCATCCTGCGCCCGAAGTCGGCCGCGACCGCGCGCCGCGTGCTCTTCTACGACGTGGCCAACCGCGGCAACAAGCCCGCGCTGTCGGCCTTCATCGGCGCGAACTCGCTCGTCAAGGGCGCGGCGCCGGGCGAGAAGTTCCCCTCGCTGCTGCGCGCCGGCTACACGGTGGTGTGGAGCGGCTGGCAGGCCAACGTCGCGCAGTCCGGCGCGGGCGCCACGGCGCTGGTCGGCACGCATTTCCCGGCCGCCGCGCGCGGCGACGGCTCGCCGATCACCGGCCTGAGCCGCGAGGAATACATCCCCGAGACGACCGAGACGAGCTACCGCTTCCCGCTGACCTACGCCCCCGCCTCGCTGAGCGACCTGTCGGAAGTGCGCTTCACCGCCCGCCAGACCTGGATCGGCGCCGACGGCAAGCAAAGCGAGGCCGCGCCGTCCGCGCCGGTGCCCGACTGGCACTTCGTCGCCAACGACAACGGCACCGCGTTCGTGGAGTTCACGCCGCCCGCCACGGTGCCCGCGGGCGACGGCTCGGCCGTGGCGCCGGGCGCCGGCACGATCTACCAGTTCGTGTTCCGCGCCAAGGATCCCGTGATCGCCGGCGTCGGCTTCGCGGCCGTGCGCGACCTCGTCGGGTTCCTGAAGAACGCCGACACCGACGAGCGCGGCAACCCGAACCCCGTGGCCGACCTGAAGACCGCCGCCTGCGCCGCCGGCACCGGCTGCGCCGCGACGCCGCAGGGCAACTTCGACGTCGCGATCGCCGAGGGCACCTCGCAGTCGGGCCGCTTCCTGCGCGACTTCCTCTACCAGGGCTTCAACAAGGACGGCCACGGCGCCAAGGTGTTCGACGGCCTGCTGCCGCTGATCGCCGGCGGCCGCCGCACGTGGGTCAACGAGCGCTTCGCGCAGCCGCAGCGGGTGTCGCGCGAGCACGAGGACCACTGGATGCCCGGCGACCAGTTCCCGTTCGCATACGGCGTGTCCACCGATCCGGTCGGCGGCAAGACCGACGGCCTGATGAAGAGCTGCCTGGCCACCGCCACCTGCCCGAAGATCATGCAGGTCGACGGCAGCTTCGAATGGTGGGCCGGCCGCGCCTCGCTGGTCGTCACCGACGGCGCGGGCCGAGACGTCGCGCTGCCCGACAACGTGCGCTACTACTTCGTCGCGGGCACCCAGCACGGCGACGGCGGCGGCGTGAGCACCGGCATCTCGTACCAGCCGACCGCCACCACGCGCTGCCAGCTGGCGCCCAGCCAGGTGTCGGAAGCGCCCGTCGAGCGCGCGCTGATCCCGGCGCTCGAGGCCTGGATCGTCAAGGGCAAGCGCCCGCCGCCGTCGCGCTACCCGACGGTGGCCGGCGGCGGCCTCGCGGCGCCGGATCGCGCCTCGACCGGCTTCCCCGACCTGTCCGACATCGCCGTACCCTATGGCGCGACGGCCGCCCCGACCGCGCTGGCCCTGACGCACTTCGGCGCGATCAACCAGCTGTTCGTCACCGACTACAGCCAGGGCGCGCCGGTCATCGACGCGGCGCGCCAGTACAGGCTGCTGGTGCCCAGGGTCGATGCCAACGGCAACGAGGCCGGCGGCCTGCGCATGCCCGAGGTCGCGGTGCCGCTGGCTACCTACACCGGCTGGAACGTGCGCGCCGCGGGCCACTCGGCCGGCGAGAGTTGCACCTTGCTGGGCAGCGCGATCCCGTTCGCGACGAGCCCGTCCACCAAGGCCGCGGCCGACCCGCGCACCACCCTGGCGCAGCTGTACGCCGGCCGCGCCGACTACCAGGCGCGCTTCGGCGCCGCCGCCGACACGCTCGCCGCGCGCGGCTACCTGCTGCCGCAGGACGTGGCCGCCGCCAAGGCCGGCGCCGCGACCGTCTCCCCGGCGCTGATCCCGGCCCCCTGAGGCCGCGGCGGCGTCACACGGACGCCTCCTCTTCAATAGATACTGTGGGGGCCCTGGTCCGAACGGGCCCGGGCGCCTCCGCGCGTGTTCGGGTTGTCCCTAGTCGTCTGGCGAAGTTCTGCATGCAAACTTTGAGCCGTTGTATTCATCACGGTTGACGGCGCGGCATCGGACGAGCTCCTTCGCCCCGCCGCGTTCACAGGAGGCAGCATGGCGATCACTCGACGCACGGTGGTGCAGGCAATCGGCGGGGCGATGGCCGCGCCCTTCGCGGCCGGGGCGCTGGCCCAGGAAGGCACGCTCAAGATCTCGCACCAGTTCCCGGGCGGCACGCTCACCGAGGGTGACTTCCGCGACCGGCTGTGCCGGCGCTTCGCGGCCGACATCGAGAGACGCAGCAACGGCGCGCTGAAGGCGGCGGTGTATCCGGGATCGTCGCTGATGAAGACGAATGCGCAGTTCTCGGCGATGCGCAAGGGCGCGCTGGACTTGAGCCTGGTGCCGCTGTCGTACGCCGGCGGCGAGGTGCCCGAGACCAACATCGGCCTGATGCCCGCGCTGGTGCCCAACTACGAGGTCGGCGCCGCGTGGAAGACGGCCGAGGTCGGCAAGCTGCTGGCCAGGACGCTGGACGACAAGGGCATCCTGATCGTCAGCTGGATCTGGCAGGGCGGCGGCGTGGCCAGCAAGAACGCGCCGCTGGTGTCGCCGGCAGACGCCAAGGGCATGAAGGTGCGCGGCGGCAGCCGCGAGATGGACATGATGCTCAAGGAGGCCGGCGCCTCCGTGATCTCGCTGCCGTCCAACGAGATCTACGCCGCGATGCAGACCGGCGCGATGGAAGCCGCGATGACCTCGTCGACCAGCTTCATCTCGTTCAAGCTGGAAGAGATCGCCAAGCACTTGACCACCGCGCGCAACAAGGCCTACTGGTTCATGTTCGAGCCGCTGATGATCTCCAAGGAGGTCTTCGCCAGGCTGCCCAAGGCGCACCAGGACATCATCATGGCCGCGGGCGCGGAGCAGGAGAAGTTCGCGCTGGAGGCCGCCAGGGCCGACGACAAGCTCGTGGCCGAGGTCTACACCAAGGCCGGCGCGAAGGCCTACGACATCGACGGGCCCACGCTCGCGAAGTGGCAGGCGATCGCCAAGGCCACGGCGTGGAAGGACTACGCCGAGAAGAACGAGAACACCAAGGCGCTGATCGCCGCCGCGCAGAAGCTGCTATGAGCGTCGCCCGGCCGCCAGCAGACGCTCGCCCGGCAGCCCGCAGCGCGGAGGCTGCCTGATGCACGCCGACCTGCCGCACGCGCCCGTCGGGCTGGCCGCCGCACCGGGCGGCGCCGGGCTGCACCAGCGCGTCGACGCGGCCACGCCGCGCTGGCTGCTGCCGCTGGCGCGCGCGTTGGTCGTGGTCAACCGCGGCGTGATGGTGCTGGGCATGCTGGCGCTGCTCGCGTCGGCGTGCATCCTCACGTCCAGCGTGGTCACGCGCTACTTCCTTCACGCGTCGACCGACTGGCAGGACGAGGCCTCGGTGTTCTGCCTGGTGGGCGCCACCTTCCTGTGCAGCGCGTTCGTGCAGGCGATCCGCGGCCACATCGGCATCGAGGCGGTGTCGTCCGTGCTGCCCGAGGCCGTCAACCGCGTGCGCATCGCGCTGGTGGACATCGGCTGCCTCGCGTTCTGCGCATTCTTCGCGTGGAAGTCGTGCACGCTGCTGCACGAGGCGTGGACGGAAGGGCAGACGACGTCGTCGTCGTGGGCGCCGCCGCTGTGGATCCCCTACCTGCTGATGTCCCTGGGCATGATCCTGCTGAGCGTGCAGCTGGCCGTGCAGTGCGCAGTCAGCGTCAACAAGCTGCGGCCGTCGGTGCGGGAGGGCGCGTGATGTCGATGGTCGCGCTCGGCCTGCTGTTCGGCGTCGTCACGCTGCTGATCATGTTCTCGGGGATGCCCATCGCGTTCTCGCTGGGCTCGGTGGGCGTGCTGTTCATGGCGTTCTTCATGCCGGCGTCGTCGCTGGACACCGTCACGCAGAACGTCTACGAGGAGATGTCCAGCATCACGCTGCTGTCGATCCCGCTGTTCATCTTGAAGGGCTCGGCGATCGGGCGCACGCGCGCCGGCCAGGACCTGTACGCGGCGATGCATGCGTGGATGGGCCGCATCCCCGGCGGCCTGGGCATCGCCAACGTGTTCGCGTGCGCGCTGTTCGCCGCGATGGCCGGCTCGAGCCCGGCCACGTGCTCGGCGATCGGCAGCGCGGGCATCCCCGAGATGCGCCGGCGCGGCTACTCGCCCGGCTTCGCGGCGGGCATCATCGCCGCGGGCGGCACGCTGGGCATCCTGCTGCCGCCGTCGGTCACGATGATCCTGTACGCGGTGGCGGCCGAGCAGTCGCTGGGTCGGTTGTTCCTTGCCGGCATCGGGCCGGGCGTGCTGCTGGTGGCGCTGTTCGCGCTGTGGGCCGCGTTCCAGTACCAGCGCGAGTACCGCGCCGCCAGGCAGCAGTTCGAAGCCACGGGCCGCACGTCGCCGCTGCTGGTGGACGAGCATTTCTCGATGAGCCAGCGCTTCTCGATGCTGCCGCGCGTGCTGCCGTTCCTGATCCTGCTGACCGGCGTGATGGTGGCGCTGTACGGCGGCTACGCCACGCCGTCGGAGACGGCCGGCCTGGGCAGCATCCTCGCGCTGGTGCTGATCGCGGTGATCTACGGCGTCTGGCGCGTGCGCGACGTCGCGCCCATCCTGTCGGCCACGCTCAAGGAGTCGACGATGCTGATGTTCATCATCGGCATGTCGCTGCTGTTCTCGTACGTGATGAGCTACCTGCACATCAGCCAGTCGATGGCGCAGTGGATCGTCGCCCTGGCGCTGTCCAAGTGGGTGCTGCTGGCCGCGATCCTGTTCATGGTGATCGTGATGGGCTTCTTCCTGCCGCCCGTGTCCATCATCCTGATGACGGCGCCGATCTTCCTGCCGCCGCTCAAGGCCGCGGGATTCGACCTGGTGTGGTTCGGCATCGTGATGACCATCGTGATGGAGACCGGCCTGATCCACCCGCCGGTGGGCCTGAACATCTTCGTCATCAAGAACATCGCGCCCGACATCGCGCTGGGCGACATCATCCGCGGCATCATCCCGTTCGTCGCGCTGATGCTGCTCACCGTGGTGGTGATCTCGGCGTTCCCGTCGATCGCCACCGCGCTGCCCGACCTCGTGATGGGCCCGGTGGCCCACCCCAAGTGACATGACCGTCGTCGCCGAATCGCCCTGGACGCGACAGCGCGACGACCGCGCCGCGCGACTCGCGCGCGCGGGCTCGCTCGCGGGCGTGCGAGGCAAGGTCGTGGAAGCCGACGCCACCGTCGCGCTGCTGGAGGCGCTGATCGAGCCCGGCGACCGCGTGTGCCTGGAGGGCGACAACCAGAAGCAGGCCGACTTCCTCGCGCGCGCGCTCGCGAGCGTCACGCCCGGGCGCGTGCACGACCTGCACATGGTGCAGTCGGTGCTGTCGCTGCCCGAGCACCTGGACATCTTCGAGACGGGCATCGCCAGCAAGCTGGACTTCTCGTTCTCGGGCCCGCAGTCGCTGCGCCTCGCGCAGCTGCTGGGCCAGGGCAAGCTCAAGATCGGCGCGATCCACACGTACCTGGAACTGTTCGGCCGCTACTTCGTCGACCTGACGCCCAAGGTGGCGCTGGTCGCGGCGCAGATGGCCGACCGCCAGGGCAATCTCTACACGGGCCCCAACACCGAGGACACGCCGGCCATCGTCGAGGCCACCGCGTTCAAGAGCGGCATCGTCGTGGCGCAGGTCGACCAGGTCGTCGACAAGCTGCCGCGCGTGGACATCCCGTCCGACTGGGTCGACTTCGTCGTGCAGGCGCCCGAGCCCGCGTTCATCGAGCCGCTGTTCACGCGCGATCCGGCGCAGATCTCCGAGATCCAGGTGCTGATGGCGATGATGGCCATCAAGGGCATCTACGCTGAATACGGCGTGCAGTCGCTGAACCACGGCATCGGCTTCGACACCGCGGCCATCGAGCTCTTGCTGCCGACCTACGGCGAGCGGCTGGGGCTCAAGGGCAGGATCTGCCGCCACTGGGCGCTCAATCCGCACCCGGCGCTGATCCCCGCGATCGAGGCCGGCTGGATCGAGTCGGTGCATTCGTTCGGCTCGGAGCTGGGCATGGAGGACTACGTGCGCGCGCGGCCCGACGTGTTCTTTACCGGCCCCGACGGCAGCCTGCGCAGCAACCGCGCGTTCTGCCAGGCCGCCGGCCACTACGCGTGCGACCTGTTCATCGGCTCGACGCTGCAGATGGACATGGCCGGCAACAGCTCCACCGCCACGCTGGGCCGCATCGCCGGCTTCGGCGGCGCGCCCAACATGGGCTCGGACGCACGCGGCCGCCGCCACGCGAGCGAAGCCTGGCTGCGCGCCGGCCGCGAGGCGCGCGGCGGCCTGCCCGGCGCGCGCGGCACGCCGCGTGGCCAGAAGCTGGTCGTGCAGATGGTGGAGACCTTCCGCGAGCACATGCAGCCCGCGTTCGTCGAGACGCTGGATGCCTGGAAGCTCGCCGAGCAGGCCGGCATGCCCCTGCCGCCGGTGATGATCTACGGCGACGACGTGACGCACGTGCTGACGGAGGAAGGCATCGCCAACCTGCTGCTGTGCCGCGACGACGAGGAGCGCGAGCACGCGATCCGCGGCGTCGCCGGCTTCACTCCCGCGGGCCGCGCTCGTGATCGCGCGCTGGTCGAGAAGCTGCGCGCGCGCGGCGTGATCCGCCGGCCGTCCGATCTGGGCATCGACCCGCGCGACGCCACGCGCAACCTGCTTGCCGCGCGCTCGATGCGCGACCTGGTGCGCGCCTCGGGCGGCCTGTATCGGCCGCCGCGCCGCTTCCGCAATTGGTGAGATGAGGAGTCCGCCATGGCCGGCATGGAAACCCTGAACTTCGCATTCGACGGCGGCCGCGCGCTCGCGCCGTTCGCGCCGGCCCTGGTGGGCGTAGTCGCGTCCGGCAACCTCGAGGTGCTGGTCGAGCCGTCGGCCGATACCGGCTGCCGTATCGACGTCGACACCTCCGCGCGCGGCTTCGGGCCGGTGTGGGAGGCGGTGCTGCGCGACTTCCACGAGCGCCACGGCGTCGCCGGCCTGCGGGTGGCGATCCACGACATGGGCGCGACGCCGGCCGTCGTCAGCCTGCGGCTCGACCAGGCGATCGCGGCGATCGCAGGAGCGGCACCATGACGCACAGCTTCGCCGAGATGTCGGCGCGCGAGCGCCTGGCCGCGGTCGTCGACGCCGGCAGTTTCCACGAATGGCTGCCGCCGTCCGAGCGCGTGACCAGCCCGCACCTCGCGCAGCTGGGCGTGCCCGCGGCGTTCGACGACGGCGTCGCCATCGGCCGCGCCGCGGTCGGGGGCCGCACGGTGTTCGTCGCGGCGCAGGAGGGCGGCTTCATGGGCGGCGGCGTGGGCGAGGTGCACGGCGCCAAGCTCGTCGGCCTGCTGCGGCGCGCGCTGCGCGACCGGCCCGACGCGGTACTGGTGCTGGCCGAGTCCGGCGGCGTGCGGCTGCACGAGGCCAACGCCGGGCTGATCGCGGTGTCCGAGGTGATGCGCGCGCTGCTGGACGTACGCGCCGCGGGCATCGCCACGGTGATGCTGATCGGCGGCGCGAACGGCTGCTTCGGCGGCATGGGCATCGTCGCGCGCTGCGCCGACACCGTCGTCATGAGCGACATCGCGCGGCATGCGATGTCCGGCCCCGAGGTGATCGAGTCGGCGCACGGCGCGGGCGAGTTCGACTCGCGCGACCGCGCGCTCGTCTGGCGCACCACCGGCGGCAAGCACCGCTGGCTGTGCGGCGACTGCGACGTGCTGGTGGACGACGATGCGGACGCGTTCCGCGCGGCGGCGATCACGGCGCTCGACGCGCATCGCCCGATGACGCTGGAGGAACTTCAGCAGGAATCGGCGCTGCTGCAGGCGCGCGCCGATGCGGACGGCGACAACGCCGACGCGTTCGTGCTGTGGTCGCGCCTGGGCGTGCCCGACGCGCGCGCCGTGCCCGACCTGGACGCCGACGCGCTGCGCCCGCGTCGCCCGGCCTCCGTGGCCGCGCTCGCCCACGGAGGCGCATGATGGACTGGATGTCGGTCGCCGCGCGCCTGTTCGGCACGGATCACGCGATCGTGGCCGACGGCGATTTCCTGTGCGGCACGGCCGACTTCGACGGCACGACGTTGGCCGTCGTCGGCACCACGAACCACGCGGCCGTCGGCGTCGACCTCGCGCTGCGCCAGGCGCGCGCGGTGCTCGATACGGTGGCCAGGTATCCCGGTCGGCCGCTGCTGCTGCTGGTCGACACGCAGGGCCAGGCGCTGCGCCGGCGCGACGAGCTGCTGGGCATCCATCGCGCGATGGCGCACCTGGGCTGCTGCCTCGACCTCGCGCGGCGCCGCGGGCATCCGGTGATCGGGCTCGTCTACGACCAGGCGCTGTCCGGCGGCTTCATCACGTCGGGGCTGATGGCCGACGGCTGCCACGCGCTGCCGCAGGCCGAGATCCGCGTGATGCGCGTGCCGGCGATGGCGCGCGTCACCAAGCTGCCCGAGGAGCTGCTGGAATCGCTGTCGCGCACGAACCCGGTGTTCGCGCCGGGCGTGGCGAACTACGTGGCGATGGGCGGCGTGCGCTCGCTGTGGGGCGACGACCTCGCCGCCGGGCTGCGCGCGGCGCTGGCCGATCGCGACACCACCGATCGGCGCGCGCAAGAGGGCGCGCAGCGCGGTGGGCGCCGCGCGGCCGCCGACGTCATCCGGCGCGTGCTGGAGGCCTGATGGCACTCATGGACGACGAGGTCCGGCCGGCCGCGCGCCTGCCGGCGCTGCTGCATCGCCAGCAGCTGGTGCGGCTGTCGGCCGACGGCTGGGCGCGCGTGCTCGCGGCGCCGTGGGACGACGGCGCGCGGCTCTGCCTCGCGCTGTGGGCGGAGCAGGGCTTGCCGCTGGTGGTCACGCGGCAGCCGGCGTCGCTGGCGGCCGACGCGCTTGCGCTGGGCCTGCCTGCACCGGCGCGATTTCGTCGGCGTCGGCTCGCGCTGGCCGTCGCGCCGCAGGACGTGCTGTTCCTGGACGAGTTCCCGCCCGCCGAGGCCGTCACGCGCCTGCTGCCGCGCGCGAGCGTCGCGGCGTGGCGTGCGCTGGTCGCGACGCTGGCGCTCGAGGGCTGCCGCGCCCGCGTCTACGGCGGCTTCGGCTGGCAGGCGTTGACGCGGCTGCCGTATGTGCACGCCGACTCGGATCTCGACCTGCTGCTGCCGGTGAGCGCCCCGGCGCAGGCCGACGAGGTCGTGCGCCTCATCATGTCGGTGCCGTGGGACGGCCCGCGCATCGACGGCGAGCTGCTGTTCCCCGACGGGGCGGCGATCGCCTGGCGCGAGTGGCGCGACTATCGGCAGGGCCGCGCGCCGCAGGTGCTGGTCAAGCGGCTGCGCGGCGTGGCGCTCGAGAGACCGGCATGAGCGCGCGCCTGCCCCGGGCCGTCTGCGCGCCGGCCGCGGCGCCGCGTGCGGACGCGAGCGCGTTCCATGCGGCGCTGGGCCGTGCGGCCGTGGTCTCGCTGTACGACGAGCTGGCACTCGAGCCCAAGCCGGGCCTCGTCTCGTTCTCGGACGCCGGCAGCCACGACGACATGGACGCCGGCACCTTCCTGCGCAGCCTGTTCGCGTTGCGCCATTTCTACGGCCGCATCGCGGCGCAGGGCGCGGCGAGCGCGGCGTTCGCGCCGTTGGAAGCCCTCGGCATCGCGGCCGAGGCGCGGATGCTGCGCGCCACCGGCGGCGTCAACACGCACCGCGGCGCGATCTTCACGCTCGGCCTGCTGTGCGCGGCAGCGGGCGCGGCGCGCGCGGCGGGCATGGCGTGCAGCGCGAGGGCCCTGCGCGGCACGCTGCTCACGCGTTGGGGCGACGCGCTCGCCGCGCGCGTGCGGCGCGGCGGCGAGTCGCACGGCGCACGCGCCGCGCGCGTGCACGGCCTGCGCAGCGCCGCCGAGGAGGCCGCGCAAGGCCTGCCGACGCTGTTCGAGCACGTGCTGCCCGCGTTGCGCGCGGCGCGGCGCGCGGGCGCCGACGACCGCGGCGCGAAGCTGCATGCGCTGTTCACCGCGATGGCCGAGGTCGACGACACCAACCTCGTGCACCGTGGCGGCCTGCAGGGCCTGCACGACGCGAAGCGGCTGGCGCGCGACTTCCTCGCCCGCGGCGGCGGCTTGTCGGCCGACGCGCTGCAGCGCGCGGCGCGGGCGCACGCGCTGTTCGTCGAGCGCCGGCTCTCGCCCGGCGGTGCCGCCGACCTGCTGGCCGCCGCCTGCTGGGTCGAACGCGTGGAGCGGCTGGACGACGCCGTGGCGCGATGAGCGTCGCACTGCTGTTCCCCGGCCAGGGCACGCAGCACGCCGCGATGCTGCCGTGGCTGGCGGGATGCGATGCGGCCGCACCGGTGCTCGCGCGCCTTGCGGACGCGCTCGGCGCGGACTGGCGAACGCGCGTCGACGACGCGGCGTGGTCGCAGTCCAATGCGGTGGCACAGGTGCTGCTGACGGGCGTGAGCGTCGCGGCCTGGCTGGCCTTGCGCGACGGCCTGCCGCGCGTGGCGGCGGTGGCGGGCTACAGCGTCGGCGAGCTGGCGTCGTGCGTCGCCGCGGGGATGCTCGATGCCGACGACGCGATCGCGCTGGCCGGCCGCCGCGCCGCCGCGATGGACGCCTGCGTGCCCGACGGCGCGGCGGGGCTGCTCGCGTTGTCCGACGTCGGCGCCGAGGACCTGGCCGATGCGGTGGAGCGCTGGGGCCTGCACATCGCGATCCGCACCGGCGAGCGCCGCTGCATCGTCGGCGGCCCGCGCGCGGCGCTGGCCGAGGCCGCGGCGCATTTGCCCGCGCGCGGCGTGACGGCCACGTCGCTGGGCGTGCGCGTGCCCTCGCACACGCCGGCGTTGCGCGCGGCCGTGCCCGCGCTCGCACAGGCGCTCGCGGGCGCGCGCTGGCGCGCGCCGCGCGTCGCGTGGGTGGCGGGCGTCACGGGCGCCGTCGTGCGCGACGTGGCCGAGGTGCGGCGCCTGCTCGCGGACCAGGTCGCCACGACGATTCGCTGGGACGCCTGCATGGACACCGTCGCCGAGCGTCGCCCCGGCGCGGTGCTCGAGCTGGGGCCCGGCACGACGCTGACGCGCTTGTGGCGCGAGCGCCATCCGGCCATCCCGGCGCGCTCGTGCGACGAGTTCGGCAGCGCGCGCGAGGTGCTGGACTGGGTCGCGGCCGCGACGCGGGGCTAGCGGTCGCATACCCGTGGCCCTATCGAATCATCGGACAGGTGCTGCGCCGCCGAGCTGCGTCGCTGACACGGATCGGTCGCGTTCCCGTCATCCGCGGCTTTTCCGACGCCCTCCGCGTCGAAAGAGGCGGGTCAGGCTTTCGGCGCTAAGCTCGGCGGATTCGCCGACCCGCACCGAGAGCCTTTCGTGACCCCCCAGCCGCCCAGCCCGCCCGCCGCTCCCACCCCGCCGACGAAGTTCCATGCCGGCGGCCTCGTCAACGGCGCGGTGGTGCTGGGACTGCTCTATTTCGGGCGCGAGGTGCTCGTGCCCATCACGCTGGCGGTGCTGCTGAGCCTGCTGATCGCGCCGCTGGTGCGCAAGCTGCGCCGGCTGGTGCGCTCGCAGGTGACGGCGGTGCTGGGTGCGGTGGTCGCGCTGACGCTGCTGGTGGGCGGCCTCGCGTCGGTGATCGTGTCGCAGGTGGTGGCGATCGCGGGCAGCCTGCCGCAGTACGAGTACACGATCCGCGACAAGATCCACGCGGTGCAAGACCTCACCGTCGGCCGCGTGATGCAGGGCGAGACGGGCCGCATGATGAGCCGGCTGGGCGCCGAGGCCAACGCCGCGTCGGCGCCGGCGCGCGCCACGCTGGAGGGCGCGCCGCTCACCGCGTCGGGCGCCGTGCCGGTGGAGGTGCGGCCGCGCCCGCAGACGCCGGTGGAGGTGATCTCCAAGCTGTTCTCGTCGATCTGGGGGCCGCTGGGCCACGTCAGCATCGTGCTGATCGTGATGGTGTTCGTTCTGCTGGAACACGAGGCGCTGCGTGATCGCTTCATCCGGTTGCTGGGCGGCACCGACATCCGCCGCACCACGCAGGCCTTCAACGATGCGGGCGAGCGGCTGTCGCGCTTCTTCGTCTCGCAGATGGCGGTCAACGTCGGCGTGGGCGTGGCGGTCTGGCTGGGGCTCATGATGATCGGCCTGCCGCATGGCATGCTGTGGGGCGTGCTCACGATGCTGCTGCGCTTCGTGCCGTATGTCGGCGTGGTGATCGCCGCGGGCAGCGCGAGCCTGATGGCGGCGGCCGTCGATCCCGGCTGGGGCTGGATGTTCGAGACGCTGGGCCTGTTCGCGGCGGTGGAGCTGGTGTCGTCGCAGGTCGTCGAGCCGCAGCTGTACGGCCACAGCACGGGGCTGTCGCCGCTGTCGGTGGTGGTGGCCGCGATCTTCTGGAGCTGGATCTGGGGGCCGATCGGGCTGCTGGTGTCGACGCCGCTGACGCTGTGCCTGGTCGTCGCGGGCCGCCACATCCACGGCCTCGCGTTCCTCGACGTGCTGCTGGGCGACACGCCGGCGCTGTCGATGTCCGAGCGCTTCTACCAGCGCGCGATGGTGGGCGACCACGAGGAGATCGTCGCCGCGGCGCGTGCGTACCTCAAGCGCAAGTCGTTCGCGCGCTACTGCGACAAGATCCTGATCCCCGCGCTCGAGCTGGCCGTGGCCGACCTCGGCAAGCACAGCATCACGCCCGAGCAGCAGGCCACCGTCAAGGGCACGGTGGCGCGCGTGATCGAGGCGCTGGGCACCGACGCCTGCCGCCCCACGTGGCGCAACCGGCGCGGCTCGGTGCTGGACGACACCAGCGTCGGCGCGCACCTGCGCCACCAGCGCGAACGCGCGATGGGCAAGTGGCAGGGGCCGCTGGTCGTGCCGCCGGGCTCGGTGGCGCTGTGCATCGGACTGGGCTCGATGCGCGATGACCTCGTCACCGAGCTGCTGGTGCGCATCCTGCGCAACCAGGACGTCGACGCGCGCCATCTGTCGCTGGACGACCTGGGCAACGGGCCGCCGCCGGGCGCGAGCGCCCACAGTATCGCGATGCTGTTCATCATCTGCGCCGACCCGGCCGCCGAGTGGGAGCGCATCGCCGACCGCCTGCCGGGCCTGCGCGAACGCTTCACCGACGCGGTGTTCGTGGGCATGTTGTCGCAAGGCGAGTTCGCGCCGGCCGACGAGGCGATGGACGTGGTCGTGCACACGTTCGAGGAGGCCGCGGCCGAGGCGGCGGAGCGCTACCGCAAGCGCCCGGCGGCCTGAACGCCCGGCAGTCGTCGGACGACCTGTCGATGAGCTTGCTCGGGCGGTCGCGGGTGTGCAAAACGTCCGCCCGCGGGCCGTTGACAGGGCCCGCCCCGCTGCCCGCGAGCGGCTCAAACCGGCGATACTGAAAGCGTCGAACCATCGCCTTGCGCGCCGCCCGAGCCTTCGCATGTCCACCCGCAAATCCGGCCCCCTCGACTACAACGTGCTGCCCGAAATGCTGCGTCCGCTGGCCGAACGCAGCGAGATCCGGCGCTTCCGCAAGGGCTCGCTGGTGCTCGACGAGGGCGACCGCGGCGACGCGCTGCTGATCATCCTGGCCGGCGAGCTGCGCGCGTTCACCGGCTCGGACACCGGCCGCCACGTCACCTACGGCCTGTTCGGCCCCGGCGACTACCTGGGCGAAATGGGCCTGGACGGCGGCACCCGCATGGCCAGCGTCGAGGCGCTGTCGGATACCACCTGCGCCTACGTCGAGCGCGCCACGCTGCTGCAGTATTTCGCCGAGCGCCCGCAGTTCGCGTTCGAGATCATCGCCAAGGTGATCCAGCGCGCCCGCGTCGCCACGCTGGCCGCCAGCCAGTACGCGATGAACGAGGCCTACCTGCGCCTGAAGCGCTGGCTCGACGCCGTCGCCCAGGCGCAGTTCGACGGCACGCGCGTCGTGCGCGAGCCGCTGGCCGAGATCGACCTGCCGCAGCGCCTGGGCTGCTCGCAGGAGATGGCCGGCAGCATCCTGCGCGACCTCGAGCACGCGGCGATCATCTCGCTGGAGGACGGGCGTCTGCGCATCCTGCGCGAGCTGCCGAGTCACTGGTAGCCCCCACGCTCGCCGTCCCCCCGGAGGGGATGCTTCGCGAGCGCTCGCTGCCCCCGAGGAGGCCGCCCGCGAGCGGCCCGGCAGAGCCGGTTGCGCCGCTCCCTTGAACTTCTCTTGAGCGTGTGAGCGACAGCGCCGGGGAAGGTCGGCGCTTGGCGTCTACGACAGGAACAGCTTGTAGACCGGGTTGTCCGTCTCTTCCACCCACGGATAGGCCAGCGTCGACAGGAAGGTCGCGAGCGCCTTCTCGTCCTTGGGCGGCACCACCAGGCCCACCAGGATGCGGCCGTAGTCGGCGCCCTGGTTGCGGTAGTGGAACAGCGTGATGTTCCAGTCGGGGTGCATCGAGTCGAGGAAGCGCATCAGGGCGCCGGGGCGCTCGGGGAACTCGAAGCGGAACAGGCGCTCGCCGATGGCCAGCGGGCTGCGGCCGCCCACCATGTGGCGCACGTGCTCCTTGGCGAGCTCGTCGCCGGTGAGGTTGGCGGTGGGAAAGCCGTGCTTCTCGAAGTGCCTGGCGATCTTCTCGGCCTCGTCGCGCCTGGCGATGGAGATGCCGACGAACACGTGCGCCTCGTTGGCGTGCGAGATGCGGTAGTTGAACTCGGTGACCTGGCGCGGCGCGCTGCCCGGTGGCCCGATCAGCGCGCAGAAGCGGCGGAAGCTGCCGCGCTCTTCCGGCACGGTCACCGCGAACAGGGCTTCGCGCTGCTCTCCGAACTCGGCGCGCTCGGCGACGAAGCGCAGGCGGTCGAAGTTCATGTTGGCGCCGCAGGTGACGGCCACGAAGGTCCTGCCCTTGAGCTTGTGCGTCTCGACGTACTGCTTGATCGCGGCCACGCCCAGCGCGCCCGCGGGCTCGAGGATGCTGCGCGTGTCCTGGAACACGTCCTTGATCGCGGCGCAGGCGGCGTCGGTGTCGACGGTGATGTACTCGTCGACCAGCGCACGCGTGACGCGGAACGTCTCGGCGCCCACCAGCTTGACCGCGGTGCCGTCGGAGAACAGGCCCACGTCGCTGAGCGTGACGCGCTTGCCCTTCCTGACCGACTGGATCATCGCGTCGGAGTCGGCGGCCTGCACGCCGATGACCTTGATCTCCGGCCGCAGCGCCTTGATGTAGGCCGCCACGCCCGAGATGAGCCCGCCGCCGCCGATCGCCACGAAGACGGCGTCGATCGGGCCCTGGTGCTGGCGCAGGATCTCCATCGCGACGGTGCCCTGGCCGGCGATGACGTCGGGGTCGTCGAACGGGTGCACGAAGGTCAGGCCCTCGTCCTGCTCGATCTTGAGCGCATGGGTGTAGGCGTCGGAGTAGCTGTCGCCGTGCAGCACCACCTCGCCGCCGAGCGCGTGCACCGCGTCGACCTTGAGCTTGGGCGTGGTCACCGGCATCACGATCACCGCGCGCACGCCCAGGCGCTTTGCGCCGAGCGCCACGCCCTGCGCGTGGTTGCCGGCCGATGCGCAGATGACGCCGCGCTGCAGCGCGTCGGGCGCCAGGTGGATCATCTTGTTGTACGCGCCGCGCAGCTTGAAGCTGAACACGGACTGCGTGTCCTCGCGCTTCAGGAGCACGTGGTTGCCGAGGCGGCGCGACAGGTTGCGCGCGGGTTCCAGCGGGGTCTCGATGGCGACGTCGTAGACACGCGCCGTCAGGATGCGGCGCAGGTAGGCGCCGGCGATCGCCTGGGCCGACTTGGACAGGGCTGCCGGCGGCGCGGGCGGAATCGCCGCGATGCCGGACGAGCGTCCCGTGTCGGCATCGGAAGGGGATTCACGCAGGGGGCGTGCGGCAGACATCGGGGGCTCCAGTCGCGGGTGGGCAGAGCCGCAGGATCATACGGCCCCGCGTGCGCACTGGCTTCTCGAAGCGTCAACGAACGCCACGCTGGCAGCGAAAGCGACGCGGCCAAGAAAAAGGCCCGGAGCTTTGCAGCTTCGGGCCGAATCCACCAGTTTTGAGGAGGTGGAGGAGACAACTTGCGGTCGCTTCGGCGGGGTGTCCGTCCCTTGGGGGCAAACGTTTGCGTCAGCGACAATGATGTCAGTCTATACCACCGGTTGCTGCACTGCAATATTCCTTGGGATACCTCTGTAGGGAGGCCGCTCGAATGTTCCCGGAAGGTGCAAAAAGCACGGTCGTGCACCAGTTTGGTCAGCGATTTGCGCCATCCTGAGCCCGACGGGGCCAAGTCGGGCGTTGCACAATCGACACGCACCCCCTTTTTCCTGGACACGACGACATGCATTGCACGATCAACTGGCTGCCCGAGACGGGCATGGCGTTCTCCGCCGAGACCGGCAGCGGCCACCTGCTGACCATGGACGGCGCGCCCGACGGCGGCGGCCGCAACCTCGCGCCGCGCCCGATGGAGACGCTGCTGGCCGGCGCCGGCGGCTGCACGGCCTACGACGTCGTGCTGATCCTGCAGCGCGGCCGCCACGACGTGAAGGGCTGCCAGGTGAAGGCCACCGCCGAGCGCGCGCAGCAGGATCCCAAGGTGTTCACCAAGCTGCACCTGCACTTCACCGTCACCGGCCGCGGCGTGCCCGCCACGGCGGTGGAGCGCGCGATCGCGCTGTCGCACGAGAAGTACTGCTCGGCCACGGTCATGCTGGGCAAGACGGCCGAGGTCACCACCAGCTTCGACGTCGTCGAGGCCTGAGCCTCGTTCCTCAGACGTAGTGCGCGGTGGCGGTCATGACCTTGGCCGCCAGCCGCATTGCGCCGCGCACCGGCGCGGGCAGCTCGATGCCGCCGGCCGCGCGCGCGGCCGCGCCGTGCGCGGCCTCGTCGATGCGCATCTGATCGACGATCGCGTGCGAGGGCGCGTCGGCGGCGGGCAGGCGGTCGAGGTGGCTCTCCAGGTGATGTTCCACCTGGCGCTCGGTCTCGACGACGAAGCCCAGGCTCACGCGATCGCCCAGCCGCCCGGCGGCCAGCCCGATCAGGAACGCGCCGCCGTACCACAGCGGATTGAGCAGGCTGGTGCGGTCGCCCAGCTCGGCCAGGCGCTGCTCTGTCCACGCCAGGTGGTCGACCTCCTCGCGCGCCGCCTGCGCCATCTGCGCCTTCAGCTGCGGGTTGCCTGTGGCCACGGCCTGGGCCTGGTAGAGCGCCTGGGCGCAGACCTCGCCGACATGGTTCACGCGCATCAGCGCGCCCGACAGCCGCTTCTGGTCGGCATCCAGCTCGGGCGCCGCCGCGGCGTCCGCCGCGATCGGCGGCCGGGGCGTCGCGCGCTCGGCACGGCTGCCGCCCGACAGCGTTCGCAGCGCCACTTCCGCGCCGCAGATCCAGCGATCCACAAGACTCATTTCCATGACGAAACGATAACCGATCGCGAGTGAAAACCCTGCCTGTTGGCAATCCGAGACCCCGGCCTGCGCGCCGTTGTGTGAGGACAACAGGCCCCCGCGATTTCCGGCGCCATTCCTTTGCAAGCGCATGGCCCGATGGTGCAATACGTCCAGCTTCCGATGAGGTTGCGGTCCTTGCGGTGAAACACGCCCAGCCGCGCCGCGACCGGAATCTCTTGTTAACCCTAGGAGATATTCGCAATGAAAAAGTCGCTGCTCGCTCTCGCAGTGCTCACCGCCGTGTCTGGCGCCGCTTTCGCCCAGTCGTCCGTCACCCTCTACGGCAAGGTCGACCTCGGCCTCGTGCTTGACAGCGGCAATACCCAGGGCAAGTCGATCCGCGTCGATTCCGGCGTGACGGGCGGCTCGCGCATCGGCTTCAAGGGCGTCGAAGACCTCGGCGGCGGCATGAAGGCCGCCTTCCAGCTGGAAACCGGCTACTGCGCCGACAGCGCCGCTGGCGCCGCGAACTTCTGCACGGGCAGCAACAACTTCATGGGCCGCCAGGCCCACGGCGACCTGACCGGCGCCTTCGGTGCCCTGAGCGCCGGCCGCCAGTACAGCATCGGCTTCAACAACCTGAGCACGATCGACCCGTTCGGCACGGGCTTCGCCGGCCAGGTCAACAACATCGTCGACCCGTCGGGCATCCGCCTGAACAACTCGGTGACGTACGCGACGCCGAACATGAACGGCTTCGTCGGCTCGGCTGAAATCTCTTTCGGCGAAGGCACCGGCAACTGGCAAGCCAACCGTGAAACCGGCGCTGGCCTGACCTACGCCTCCGGCCCGGCCTACGTCGGCTTCTCGTTCTACGACCTGGGCAACGCGAACGGCAACGGCGCCGCGCGCAAGAACTACCTGCTCGGCGGCACGTACGACTTCGGCGTCGTCAAGCTCCACGCCCTGGTCCAGAAGTCCACCGGTCCGGACACGCTCGACGTCCTCGACATCATGGGCGGCGTGACCGTGCCCATCGCCGGCGGCAACCTGATGGCTTCGTACATCCGTCACAACGACAAGACGATCGCCAACAAGGACGCCAACCAGATCGGCGTCGGCTACATCTACCCGCTGTCCAAGCGCACGTCGGTCTACACCGCGTTCGCCCGCATCCAGAACGACCACGGCGCGACCTTCACGGTCGGCAACGCCACGGCCACCGGTACCGGCGACAAGGCGTTCAACTTCGGCGTCGTCCACAACTTCTGATCCTCGCCCGGCCTGGCCGGGACGACGTTCAGCGCTCCGCGCCCGCGCGGAGCCCCCTCAAGGCTCGTCTTCGGACGGGCCTTTTTCATTGCGGCGCCGCTTGCGCGACCGTATCGCGCGCAGCGATCGGACGCGGCGCACACTGCGGTGCAACCCGGGGGGCGCGACGGCGAAAGCCGGGCTATTCTTGCCCTCGATGCTGCCGTTCATCCTCCGCCGACTCGCGCAGGCCGTGCTCGTGATGCTGGTCGTCGGGATGGGGGCGTTCTCGCTGTTCCAGTACGTCGGCGATCCGGTCAGCAACATGGTGGGCCAGGACGCCTCGGCCGCGCAGCGCGCGCAGCTGCACGTCGACCTCGGCCTCGACAAGCCCGCCGTCGTTCAGTTCGCGCGCTTCGTCGGCCATGCGCTGACGGGCGACTTCGGACTGAGCCTGCGCCAGGGGCGCGAGGTCTCGGCGCTGATCGCCGAGCGCCTGCCCGCGACGCTCGAACTCGCGGTGGTGGCCGCGCTGATCGCGATCGCCGCGGGCGTGCCGCTGGGCGTGTACGCGGCGCTGCGGCGCCGGCGGTGGGACGGCAAGGCGGCGATGGCGGTGTCGCTGCTGGGCGTGTCGCTGCCGACCTTCCTGGTGGGCGTCGTGCTGATCGAGGTGTTCTCCGTGCTGCTCGGGTGGCTGCCCAGCTTCGGCCGCGGCGCCACCGTGCAGCTGGGCGCGTGGAGCACGGGGCTGCTGACGCTCGACGGCTGGCGCCACATCCTGCTGCCGGCGCTGACGCTGGCCGTCTACCAGCTTGCGCTGCTGATGCGGCTCGTGCGCGCCGAGATGCTCGAGGCGCTGCGCTCGGACTACGTGAAATTCGCACGCGCCCGCGGCCTGCCCGATCGCGTGGTGCACTTCGGCCACGCGCTGCGCAACGCGCTGATGCCGGTGCTGACGATCTCCGGCATGCAACTGGGCAGCCTGATCGCGTTCTCCGTGATCACCGAGACCGTGTTCGCGTGGCCGGGCATGGGCAGCCTGTTCATCCAGGCCGTGCAGTTCCCCGACGTGCCGGTGATGGCGGCCTACCTGTGCCTCATCGCGCTGGTGTTCGTCGTGATCAACCTCGTCGTCGACCTGCTGTACGCGGCCGTCGACCCGCGCCTGCGCCTGCACGGCGCGCGCGCCGGGGCGCGGCCGTGAGCCGGCCGGCGACGTCGGCACCCGCGCGCACCCGCGCCGCGACGCCGCACGCCGGCGCCTGGCGGCGGCTGCTCGCCAGCGAGCTGTGGCACGACTTCGTGCGATCGCCGACGGCGCTGCTGGCCGCGGCCGTGGCGCTGCTGTGCGTGGGCGGAGCGCTGCTTGCGCCCTGGCTCGCGCCGCACGACCCGTCCGACCTCGCCACCCTCGACCTGGCCGACTCGCACCTGCCGCCGGCCTGGCTGGCCGACGGGCGCGCCACCTACCTGCTGGGCACCGACGACCAGGGCCGGGACATGCTCTCCGCGCTGCTGTACGGCCTGCGCATCTCGCTGATGGTGGGCCTGAGCTCGGTGACGCTGTCGGTGCTGCTGGGCGTGACGACGGGCCTGGTGGCCGGCTTCGCGGGCGGCGTGGTCGACGCGGCGCTGATGCGGCTGTGCGACGTGATGCTGTCGTTCCCGCCGATCCTGATCGCGCTGTTGATCGACGGCGTGGGCCGCGTCGTCTTCCCGCATGCGCACGACGTGCTCGCGTTCGCGGTGCTGATCCTCGCGCTGACGCTGACCGAGTGGGGACGCTACGCGCGCACCGTGCGCGGCTCGACGCTGGTGGAGCGCCACAAGGAGTACGTTCAGGCCGCGCGGCTCGTCGGCGTCCCCGCCTGGCGCCTGCTGCGGCGCCACGTGCTGCCCAACGTGCTCGGGCCGGTGCTGGTGCTCGCTACGATCCAGGTGGGCCAGGCGATCGTCACCGAGGCCACGCTGTCGTTCCTGGGCGTGGGCGTGCCGCCGACGACGCCGTCGCTGGGCACGCTGATCCGCGTCGGCAACGACTTCCTGCATGCCGGCGAGTGGTGGATCACGCTGTTTCCCGCGGTCGTCCTGGTGCTGGTCGCCCTGAGCGTGAACCTGCTGGGCGACTGGCTGCGCGACGAGCTCAACCCGAGATTGAGATGAGCCCCCAGTCCGCGGACTACCGCGTCCAGCCCCCCAAGCGGGCGCACGGCCTTGCTCCGGAGCGGCCGAGCGCGGCGGCCGTGCACTTGCGCCTTTCGCTTGGAAGAGCCGTCCGATGAGCGGCCCGTTGCTGGAGGTGCGCGAGCTGCGCGTCGACTTCCCGACGCGCCGCGGCACGCTGCGCGCGCTGGACGGCGTGTCGTTCGACATCGCCGCCGGCGAGATCCTGGGCGTGGTGGGCGAGTCGGGCGCGGGCAAGTCGCTGACCGGCGCCGCGATCATCGGCCTGGTCGAGCCGCCCGGCCGCGTGGCCAGCGGGCAGATCCTGCTGGAGGGCCAGCGCATCGACGACCTGCCGCGCGAGGCGATGCGGCTCATGCGCGGCAAGCAGATCGGCGCGATCTTCCAGGATCCGCTGACCTCGCTGAATCCGCTGCTCACCATCGGCCACCAGCTGGTCGAGACGCTGCGCACGCACCTGCCGCTGTCCGCGGCGCAGGCGCGCGAACGCGCGATCGAGCTGCTGCGCCAGACCGGCCTGCCGGCGCCCGAGGCGCGGCTCGCGCAGTACCCGCACGAGTTCTCGGGCGGCATGCGCCAGCGCGTGGTCATTGCGCTCGCGCTGGCGGGCGAGCCGCGCCTGATCGTCGCCGACGAGCCCACCACCGCGCTCGACGTCGCCGTGCAGGCGCAGGTCATCCGCCTGCTGCGCGGCGTGACGCAGGCGCACGGTGCGTCGGTGATGCTCATCACGCACGACATGGGCGTGGTCGCCGAGACCTGCGATCGCGTGGCGGTGATGTACGCCGGCCGCATCGTGGAGATCGGCCCGGTCGACCAGGTGATCCGCCACCCGGCGCATCCGTACACGGCGGGGCTGATGGCGTCGGTGCCGACGCTGTCCGGCGACGCGACGCGGCTCGCGCAGATCGAGGGCGCGCTGCCGCGGCTCGACGAGATCCCGCCAGGCTGCGCGTTCCACCCGCGCTGCCCGAAGGCGAGCCCGCGCTGCAGCCAGGAGCGCCCCGAGCTCGCGCTGGTGCAGCGCACGCGCGCGGCCTGCTGGTGGCCGATCGTGGACGGGGCGATGCCATGAGCGACACGCGCGCCGCGGCCTCGGAGCGACCCGCCGGCGCCGGCACGGCGGTGGTCGAGGCGCGCGGCCTGGGCAAGTCCTTCGAGCTGCGGCGGCCGGTCACGGAACGCCTGCTGCGCCGCGATGCGCCGCACCGCATCGACGCGGTGCAGGACGTCGGCTTCGCGATCGCGCGCGGCCGCACGCTGGCGCTAGTGGGCGAGTCGGGCTGCGGCAAGAGCACGCTCGCGCGGCTGATGGTGGGCCTGGAGTCACCGACGACCGGCAGCGCGTGCGTCGACGGCGTCGACGTGCACGCCACGCTGGCCGGCCCCGCGGACGCGGCGCGCGCGCTGCGCCGCCGCATGCAGATGATCTTCCAGGATCCGTTCGCCAGCCTCGACCCGCGCTGGCGCATCGGCGACATCGTGGCCGAGCCGCTGCTGGAGCAGGGCCTGATCCTGCCGGCGCAGGCGCCCGATCGCGTGGCTGCGCTGCTCGCGTCGGTCGGTCTTCCGGGCGCCGACATGCGCCGCTTCCCGCACCAGTTCTCGGGCGGCCAGCGCCAGCGCATCTCGATCGCGCGCGCCATCGCCACCAGCCCCGAGTTCCTGGTCTGCGACGAGCCGACCTCGGCCCTCGACGTCTCCGTGCAGGCCCAGGTGCTCAACCTGCTGGCCGACCTGCAGCGCGACCGCGCGCTCACGATGCTGTTCATCTCGCACAACCTCGCGGTGGTGCGCTATGTGGCCGACGACGTCGGTGTGATGTACCTGGGCCGGCTGGTGGAGCTGGCACCGCGCGACGAGCTGTTTCCCGCGCCGCGCCACCCGTACACGCGCATGCTGCTGGCCGCCGTGCCCGACATGCGCGGCACGGGCGGCGAGCGCGCGCCGGTGCAGGGCGAGATGTCGGATCCGCTGGCGCCGCCGCCGGGCTGCGCGTTCCACCCGCGCTGCCCGCATGCCAACGAGCGCTGCCGCGTGGAGCGGCCCGAGCTGCGCGATTCGGGGGCGGTGCGCGTGGCGTGCCACGCGGTCGAGGAAGGCCGGCTCTGAGGCTACTTCGCCGCGGCGGGCAGGCCCGGCGAGCTCGCGCCTTCCATCGGCGCCGGCGGCGCGGCGGGGCGGCCGTCCTCGGGCGCGCTCGGCAGTCGCGCGGCGGGCCTGGCCGCCGTGCCGGCCTGCGCCGGCAGGAACAGCGGGCCCTTCTGGCCGCAGGCGCCGAGCGCGAGCAGCAGCGCCGCGGCGCAGGCGCTCAAGACTCCACCGCGCGCAGGGCGGCGGCGCTCCGCTAGACTCGTTGCCTGGCTTCCATTCATCCAACGGATTCTATCGACCATGTCGACCCCGACCTTGCAGGACACCGAGTACCAGGCAGCCGCCGAGCGCGTGCTGGCGGCGATCGAGCGCCAGTGCGACGCGTGGCTGCAGCAAGGGGTCATCGACATCGACTCGAGCCGCGCCGGCGGCCTGCTGGAGCTCGAGTTCCCGAACGGCAGCAGGATCGTCGTCAACAAGCAGCCGCCGCTGCACGAGATCTGGCTGGCCGCGCGCAACGGCGGCTTCCACTTCAAGTTCGTCGACCAGGGCTGGCGCGACACGCGCGACGGCGTCGAGTTCTTCGCGCGCCTGTCGGACGAGGCCAGCCGCCAGGCCGGGCAGACCTTGGCGTTCGCCCCAGAGAACCTGTGAACGAGCCCTGCACGCCCGCTCGTCCCTCCAGAACGCGCCCGCTCGGCGTTGCAAATGCTTGTCGGGGCAACCAGCCCGACTCGCATTTGCGCCGAGATCGGACACGTTCTGGCGGCCCGCTCGAACGCGCCGGACTCGCTGACAGGTTCTGACGTGGCCACCGTCCTCGTCCCGCTCCCGCGCCACGATTTCGATCCCACCGAGGCCGGCGTGCCCTGGCGCGTGCTGACCGACGCGGGCCACGCGTTCGTCTTCGCCACGCCCGACGCCGCGCCCGCGCAGGCCGATCCGCGCATGCTGCACGGCACCGGCCTGGGCCTGCTCGGGCCGATGCTGCGCGCGCAGGGCAACGCGGTGGCCGACCACGATCGGATGGCGCAGTCGGCGGCGTACCGCGCGCCCATCTCGTGGGACGACATCGCCGCCGGCCTCGCGGCCGATCGCTTCGACGCCTTGCTGCTGCCCGGCGGCCACGCGCCCGGCATGCGCGAATATCTCGAGTCGCCGCTGCTGCAGTCGGCCGTCGCGGATTGCTTCGAGCGCGATCGCCCGGTGGCCGCGATCTGCCACGGCACCGTGCTCGCCGCGCGCTCGCGCGTGACGCGCGGCGCGCACGCGGGCCGCAGCGTGCTGTACGGCCGCCGCACCACGGGCCTCACGCGGCAGCTCGAGATGCTCGCCTGGCGCCTGACGCGCCACCGCCTCGGCGACTACTACCGCACCTACCCGCAGACGGTGCAGGACGAGGTGGCCGCGGCGCTGCGCGCGCCGGGCGATTTCCTGGTCGGGCCGCCGGCGCTGCTGCGCGATTCCGACCGCCTGCAGCGCGTGGGCTTCACGGTGCGCGACGGCCGCTACCTGTCGGCGCGCTGGCCCGGCGACGCCCACCGCTTCGCGCACGAGCTGGTGGGCATGCTGGCCTGAACGACGCGCGCCGCGACGCATGCGCGGCGCGCCCGCTCAATTGCCGGTCTTGAACAGGTCCAGGATGCTCTTCTTCTCGTCGTCGGTGCTCTGCGCCGGCGACTTGTCGTCCAGGCCCAGGCCGCTGACCCCGGCCGCGGGGCCGAACTCGTTGTAGTACCACTCTCCGTTGACGCTCATCACGCCCTCGGGCGGCTCCAGCGGCACCTGCGGCACGTCCTTCAGCGCGGTCTGCATGAACTCGATCCACACCGGCAGCGCGAGGCCGCCGCCGGTCTCGCGGTCGCCCAGCTTGCGCGGCGTGTCGTAGCCGATCCAGACGATGGCGGCCATCGACGGCTGGAAGCCGCAGAACCAGGCGTCCATCGAGTCGTTGGTGGTGCCCGTCTTGCCGTACAGGTCGGGGCGCTTGAGCACGGCCTGCGCGCGCGCCGCGGTGCCGCTGCGCGTGACGGTGTTGAGCAGCGACTCCATCATGAACGCGTTGCGCGGCTCGATCGCGCGCATGTCGTCGTTGAACGGCCGCGCCTTCTCCTCGTGCAGCACCTTGCCGCGCGCGTCGGTCACCTTCGTGATCAGCATCGGGGCGACGCGGTAGCCGCCGGTGGCGAACACGCCGTACGCGGTCGACATCTGGATCGGCGTGACCGAACCCGAGCCGAGTGCCATCGTCAGATACGGCGGGTGCTTCTCGGGATCGAAGCCGAAACGCGAGATCCACTGCTGCGCGTAGGCGGGGCCGACGGACTGCAGGATGCGGATCGACACCATGTTCTTGGACTTGGCCAGCGCCGTGCGCAGCGGCATCAGCCCCTCGAACTTGCCGTCGTAGTTCTTCGGCTCCCACGGCTGGCTGCCGGTGGTGCCGGCGTCGAAGAACAGCGGCGCGTCGTTGACGATCGTCGACGGCGTGAAGCCCTTCTCGATCGCGCTCGAGTAGATGAACGGCTTGAAGCTGGAGCCCGGCTGGCGCCAGGCCTGCATCACGTGGTTGAACTTGTTCTTGCCGTAGTCGAAGCCACCCACCAGCGCGCGGATCGCGCCGGTGGCGGGCTCGGTGGCGACGAACGCGCCCTCGACCTCGGGCTGCTGCGTCAGCGTCCAGTCGCCCTTGTCCGTCTTCATCGCGCGCACGATCGCACCGGGCCGGATCTGCACCTTCGGGTCGGCCTTGGGCGACAGGCCCGACGTCACCGGCTTCAGGCCGTCGCCGGTGATGGTGATCGCGTCGCCCGACTGCAGCACCGCGACGACCTTCTTGGGCGAAGACTCCAGCACGACAGCGGCCTTCAGGTCGTCGTTGTCGGGGTGGTCGGCCAGCGCCTCGGCCACGCGCGCGTCGACGGCCTTCGGGTCGGACGGCAGGTCGACGTAGCCCTCCGGGCCCCGGAATTGCTGCCGGCGCTCGAAGTCCATGATCCCGCGCCTGAGCGCGTGGTAGGCGGCCAGCTGGTCGGTGGAATCGACGGTCAGCACGACATTCAGTCCGCGCGTATAGGCCTCGTCGCCGTATTGCGCATAGACGAGCTGGCGCGCCATTTCCGCCACGTATTCCGCGTGGATCGGCGACTCGCTCGGCGCCCGGTATGTCAACACCTGGGCGTGCGCAGCCTTGCGCTCGTCTTCCGTGATGAATCCGTTTTCGAACATCCGATCGATGATGTACTGCTGCCGGACCTTGGCGCGTTTCGGATTCGCGATCGGGTTGTAGCTCGAGGGCGCCTTGGGCAGGCCGGCCAGCATCGCGGCCTCGCCCACGGTGATGTCCTTGAGCGGTTTGCCGAAATAGATTTCGCTTGCCGAGGCGAATCCGTAGGCCCGCTGACCGAGATAAATCTGGTTCATGTACAGCTCCAGAATCTGGTCCTTGCTCAATTGCGCCTCGATCTTGAGCGCCAGCAGGATTTCGTAGAGCTTGCGGGTGAACGTCTTTTCGGTCGACAGGTAGAAGTTGCGCGCCACCTGCATCGTGATCGTGGACGCGCCCTGGCTGCGCGCCTCCCCGACATTGGCCAGACCGGCGCGGATCACGCCGAGGTAGTCGACGCCGCCGTGGTGATAGAAACGCGCGTCCTCGATCGCCAGCACGGCGTCGCGCATCACCTTCGGGATCTGGCTGATCGGGACGAACTGTCTCCTTTCCTCACCATATTCCCCCAGCAGCACGCCATCAGAAGAAAAAACCCGTAACGGTAATTTCGGACGGTAATCCGTCAAAGCGCTCAGCTCGGGGATCTTTGGATACGCGACTGCAAGCCCGATGGCCGCGCAGATTGCAACACCGAGTAACAACGCCAACACCCCGCCGGCAATTGCCAAAAGGCCGCGCAAGGCGGCCCGGCCGGCCCGGGAGGCCCAATGTCCAGCAGGCGCCCCACGGGGCGTCGGACGAGGAAGTTTCGCGGGCGTGCTGTCGGGTTCGCTCATGAATGTAGGCCGGGATGTAAGCGCCGATTATAGAAACCGACAAGTCCGGCTAAAGCGTCGCTGGCGCGGGGCCGAAGTGCGTGCAATGGCGGATATGCGATCGTCCGCGCAGTTTCCACCATGACTTATGGTGACCAAATGCCGGGAAAATGCGGGCATTCCCGCACACTAACTTTGTTTTCCTGTCGTTCTTGCTGATAGGATTGCCGCAAAATATCAACCCGGCGCTTCCATTGGGGCGCTGTCGGAGCATGTCCTCGTGTCATTTCTCGATCGCATCTTTTTAAGGACGCATCCGCCCATGATCGGGCTGGATGTCAGTTCCTCCAGCGCCAAGCTGGTCGAGCTGGGTCAGACCCCGTCCGGGGACCTGGTACTCGAGCGATTCGCGAGCGAGCCGTTCGAAAAGGGCTGGATCGCGGACGGCCAGATCGAGAAATTCGATGAGGTGGCCGACGCGGTGCGCCGCCTGGTCGCCAAGAGCGGCGCCAAGACGCGCGACGTCGTGATGGCCATGCCGCAATCGGCCGTCATCACCAAGCGCATCGTACTGCCGGCCGGTCTCCGCGAGGACGAGATGGAGATCCAGGTCGAGTCGGAAGCTCATCAGTACATCCCGTTCTCGCTGGACGAGGTGAGCCTGGACTTCTGCGTGATCGGCCCGAGCGCGACTTCCGTGGGCGACGTCGACGTGCTCATCGCCGCGTCGCGCAAGGATCGCGTGCAGGATCGCCAGGGCCTGGCCGAAGCGGCCGGGCTCAAGCCGGTCGTGCTCGACATCGAGTCGCACGCTTCGCGCCTAGCCATGGGCCGCGTCATTTCCAGCCTGCCCGAGCAGGGCAAGGACATGCTGGTCGCGCTGTTCGAGATCGGCGCCGACACCGCCGGCCTGAAGGTGCTGCGCGGCGACGAGATGCTCTACGACCGCGACCAGACCTTCGGCGGCGCCCAGCTGACTCAGCTGATCTCGCGCCAATACGGCTTCTCGTTCGAGGAAGCCGAGCAGAAGAAGCTGGCGGGCGACCTGCCCGAGGATTTCGAATCGACGCTGTTGATGCCGTTCGTCGACAGCCTGGCCCACGAGATCGGCCGCGCGCTGCAGTACTTCTTCACCAGCACGCCGCACCACAAGGTCGACTACGTGATGCTGGCCGGCGGCACGGCCTCGTTGCAGGGGCTGCGCGAGCGCGTCAAGGAAGTCACCGGCTTCGCTTGCCGGGTCGTCAATCCGTTCGAGAACATGAAGTTGGGGAGCGCCGTGCGCGAAGGCAAGCTGCGGCGCGAGGCGCCCTCGTACCTGACCGCGTGCGGGCTGGCGATGCGGAGGTTCGTGCAGTGATTCTGATCAACCTGTTGCCGCACCGCGAAGCGCGGCGCCAGCAACGCAAACAGGCATTCTTTGCCGGCATCGGCATTTCCGTGCTCGCCGGCGCGGCCATCGTCCTGGTCTGGTACACGGCCGTCAACACGCAGATCAGCACGCAGGAAGAACACAACCAGTTCCTGTCCAGCGAGATCAAGCGGCTTGACGCGCAGATCGCCGACGTCGCGACCCTCAAGGCCGAGATCGAGGCCCTGAAGGCGCGCCAGAAGGCGGTGGAAGACCTCCAGGCCGACCGCAACATGCCGGTCTACCTGCTCAACGAGCTCGTCAAGCAGACGCCTGAAGGCGTGTTCCTGACCAGCGTGAAGCAGGGTGGCCAGCAGGTCGCCATCACCGGCGTCGCGCAGACCAACGAGCGCATCTCCGAATTCCTGCGCAACGCCGCCAGCAACTCGCCGTGGCTCGAGAAGCCGCAGCTGGTCGAAATCCGCGCCCAGACCATGCAGGTCGCGGGCAGCAAGGACCAGCGGCGGATGTTCTCCTTCATCATGGGTGTGACGCTCAAGCGTCCGCCTGCTCCGGGCGCGGCCGCTTCCGGTGTCGCCGTCTCGGCGTCCGGCGCGGCTCCCGCTGCCGCACCGGCTTCGGCCGCTTCGACGGCGAAGAGGTAAGCATGGCTACTGCGAAGAACAAAGGCCCGGACTTCGGCGCCGCCCTGCGTGGCGGGCTGAGCCAGTTCCGCGATCTGAACCCCAACCAGCCCGGCCAGTGGCCGCTGCTGCCGCGCCTGGCCGTCTGGACGGTCGTGGCGATCGCCGTGGTCGTGATTGGCTGGTTCGTCGAACTCAGCTCGCAGGCGGACGACCTGCAGGCCGCGCGCGACAAGGAACCATCGCTCAAGGCCGAATACAAGACCAAGCTGGCGCAGGCGATCAACCTGGACGCCCTCAAGAAGCAGAAGGAAGAAGTCCAGACCTACGTCACGCAGCTCGAGAAGCAGCTGCCCGGCAAGGCCGAGATGGACGCGCTGCTGACCGACATCAACCAGGCCGGCGTCGGCCGCGGCCTCGTCATCGACCAGTTCATCCCTGGCCAGACCGAGACCAAGGAGTACTACGCCGAGCTGCCGATCGCGATCCGCGTCACCGGCCGCTTCCACGACATCGGCGCGTTCGCGGCCGACATCGCGGCGCTGTCTCGCATCGTGACGCTGCACAACCTGTCGATCAGCCCCGATCCGAAGTCGGCGGGCGGCAGCCTGTCGATGGAAGCCCTTGCGCGTACGTACCGCTACCTGGATCCGGCCGAGGTCGTCGAGGCCCGCAAGACCAGCGCCAAGGACAAGAAATGAACCGTCTTCTCTGCATCACGGCGGGGGCGCTGATGTTGTCCGCGCTCGGCGCGTGCACCGCCGACAACGACGAGCTGATCCAGTGGATGGAGCAGCAGCACAAGGAAATCAAGCCCAACATCGCGCCGATCTTCCCGCCGAAGAAGTTCGACCCGCAGCCGTACCTGGGCGTCACCGGCGTCGAGCCGTTCGGCACGCAGAAGCTGATCCCGGTGGGCGGTGGCTCCAACGGCAAGGGCAGCGCGCTGCTGGCCGCGGCCAAGGCGCATGCGACCCAGGAACTGGAGTCGTACCCCCTCGACAGCATGACCATGGTGGGCTCGCTCCAGCAGGGCGGCAAGGCGCACGCGCTGCTCATGGTGGAGAACCGCCTGCACGACGTGAAGGTGGGCGACTGGATCGGCCAGAACTACGGTCAGATCACCGCCATCACGGACACACAGATTACCTTGCGGGAAACCGTGCAAGACCCCACGGGTGAATGGATAGAGCGCACCAGCACCCTCCAGCTTCAGGAGAAGGCGCGATGAACAGCAGTCAGGAGAATCGGACTATGCGGAGTTGGACCGCGGGAGCAGCGCTGGTTTTGGCGTTGGGTTTGCCGCTGACGTCGTGGGCGGAGCCCAAGATCACGTCGGTGACGGGTTTGCAGCAGGGCGGCACCGACGTCGTGCGCGTCGAGCTGAGCGAGCCGCTGTCGGCCGTGCCGGCGGGCTTCGCCGTCCAGGCGCCCCCGCGCGTGGCGATCGACCTGCCCGGCGTGACGAACGCGTCCGGCAAGTCCAGCATCGAAGTCAACCAGGGCAACATCCGTTCGGTGAGCCTGGCCAGTTCCGGTGAGCGCACGCGCCTCGTCCTGAACCTGAAGACGCCGTCCGCCTACCACGCCGAAGTGCAGGGCAAGGCGCTGCTGATCGCGCTGGACACCGCCGGCGCCGCCGCGCCGGCCGCCGCCGCGCAACCGGCCGCCGCCGACACGCACTTCGCCGCCAGCCAGAACGCGGACGTGCAGGACCTGCGCGACATCGACTTCCGCCGCGGCGCCGACGGCGCCGGCCGCATCGTCGTGAACCTCCCGAGCACGCAGGTCGGCGTCGACCTGAAGCAGCAGGGCAAGGATCTGGTCGTCGACTTCCTGCGCTCCTCGGCGCCGGCGCGCCTGCGCCGCCGCCTGGATGTCACCGACTTCGGCACTCCGGTGCAGACGATCACCACCACGCAGGCCGGCGACCACGTCCACATGGTCGTGACGCCGACGGGCACGTGGGAGCACAGCGCTTACCAGACGGACAACCAGTTCGTGCTGGAAGTGCGTCCGGCCAAGGTCGACCCGAACAAGCTCGTGCCGGGCACGGGCTACACGGGCCAGCGCCTGTCGCTGAACTTCCAGAGCATCGAGATCCGCGCGCTGCTGCAGATCATCGCCGACTTCAGCGACTTCAACGTCGTCACCAGCGACTCCGTGACCGGCACCGTGACGCTGCGCCTGAAGGACGTGCCCTGGGACCAGGCGCTCGACATCATTCTCCAGAGCAAGGGCCTGGACAAGCGCAAGTCGGGCAACGTGCTGCTGATCGCCCCGAAGGACGAACTGGCCGCCAAGGAGCAGGTCGACCTCGAGGCGAAAAAGAAGATCGCCGACCTGGAGCCGATGCGCATGCAGGCGTTCCAGCTGAACTACACGAAGGCGCTTGAAGTGGCCAACGGCCTGACCGGTTCGGGCCCCGCGGCCACGGCCGGCGGCACGCGCCTGCTGTCGCTGCGCGGCTCGGTGATCGCGGAGACGCGCACCAACCAGCTGTTCGTCACCGACATCCCGTCCAAGCTCGAGGAAGTGCAGGCGCTGATCGCCCGCATCGACGTCGCGCAGCGCCAGGTGATGATCGAGGCCCGCATCGTCGAGGCCAACGACAACTTCGGCCGTGCACTCGGCGTCAAGCTCGGCGGCTCCGACCTGCGCCTGGGCAACGGCCTGCAGCCCGGCTTCCATCTCGGCGGCAGCCAGTACGTGACCCCGGGCGGCAACTACGAGGCCGTCGGCTACCAGACGGGCCAGGTCTCCGGCACGATCCCGTACACCGACACGCAGTTCGTGAACTTCCCGGCGCAGTCCGGCATCGTGTCCAGCACGGCGACGGCCGCCACGTTCGCCCTGTCGCTGTTCAGCTCGAGCGCCAGCCGCTTCCTGAACCTCGAACTGTCGGCGCTGGAAGAAGACGGCTCGGGCCGCATCATCTCCAGCCCGCGCGTGATCACGGCTGACCAGGTGCAGGCCGTCGTCGAAGCCGGCGAGGAACTGCCCTACCAGCAGGCCACGTCCAGCGGCGCGACCTCGGTGGCGTTCCAGAAGGCGCAGATCCGCCTGCAGGTGACGCCGCAGATCACGCCGGAAGGCAACGTGATCCTGGACGTCGAAGTGAACAAGGACAGCGTGGGCCGCAGCACCAGCGCGGGCTTCGCCATCGACACCAAGCACATCAAGACCACGGCGCTGGTCGAGAACGGCGGCACGGTGGTCCTGGGCGGCCTGTTCCAGCAGATCGAGAACAACGTGACCGACAAGGTGCCGTTCCTGGGCGACATCCCGTTCCTCGGCAACCTGTTCAAGAGCACGTCGAAGCTGCAGACGCGCACTGAACTTCTGATCTTCATCACGCCGCGTATCATCTCCGACCGCACCTCGGCGCATTGAGAGCTCGAACATGACATTCAAGGGAATCATCCGTATCAAGACGGCGCTCGCCGCCGTCACGCTCAGCGCGATGCTGGCGGCTTGCAGCTCTGGCGGTTCCGCGCCGGTCAAGAACAACGGCACGCCGACCGCGGCCTCGCTGAACGTCTCCGCCAGCAAGGCGTCGATCACCAGCACGGGCACCGACACGACCCTCATCACGGTCACGGCACTCGACTCCAACAACAACGTGGTGGGTTCCGCCCCGGTCACCTTCCAGTCGGACAGCGGCGTGCTCACGACCTCGGGCGCGGCGACCAACTCCTCGGGCGTGGCGACGGGCACCCTTTCCGCCGGCAGCGACCACACCAACCGCACGATCAACGTCATCGTGCTGTCGGGCTCGATCCGCAAGACGCTGCAGATCCCGGTGACGGGCGACACGCTCACCGCGACGGTCACCTCGACGACGGCCGGCGCCGCGGCGACGATCCAGTACACCCTGCTTGATGCGGCTGGTGCCGGCATCGGCAGCCAGCCGATCACCGTCACGATGGCCGGCCAGTCCGACGTCGTGGGCAACACCGACCCCAACGGCAAGTACACGTACAACTACACGATGCCCAGCACGAGCACGGACGTGACCGCCAAGGCCGCGAACGTGACGACGACGAGCACCGTGACGCCGACGAACGGTACCACGGTCATCCCGAGCGCGGGCACGGTCACCTCGGCCTCGCTGTCCGCCAATCCGACGAGCGTGTCGACCAGCAAGCCGGCCGAGCTGCGTGCGCTGTTCATCGGCGCGAGCAACGCCCCGATCCAGTACGTGCGCGTCCATTTCATGATGGACGACTCGAACAGCATCGGCGGCACGCTGTCCACCGACGCGAGCGACGGCACGCACAACGTGGTCTACAGCGATTCCAACGGGATTGCCCGTTCGACCTATACCGCGGGCACCCGCGGCGGCGTGATCACCCCGAAGATCTGCTGGAGCCCTGTCGACTTCACGACCGCGGACTGCACCGGCGCCAACGAGCACGCCGCGAGCGCGTCGTCCCTGACGGTCGTCTCCAGCGGCGTCAGCCTGGCGGTGTTCACGAATGGCGTGATCGGCGAGGACGACTCGAAGAACGTCTACTCGTTGAGCGTGATCGTGCAGGTCGTCGACGCGTCGAACCAGCCGATTTCCGGTTCGACCGTCACTGGCTCGGTCGATATCCCGCGCTTCTACCGCGGGATCTACAACCTGGGCATCACCAGCTGGGATCAGGGCATCTACACCCGCAGCGGAGCGCCGGGCGCCTACACCTACGCGTTCAACAACCTGACCATCCAGTCCTGCGACAACGAGGACATCAATCGCAACAACATCCTGGAGTCCGGCGAGGACGCCAACAACAGCACGTCGCTGGAGCCGTTCAAGGCCAGCGTGGCGATCGTCCCGTCCAGCGCGGGCAGCAACGTGACGGACAGTTTCGGCAAGGCCTACTTCCAGCTGCAATACGGCCAGAACTACGCGAGCTGGGAAGACGTGGTCATGACGTTCACCAGCACGGTGGAAGGCACGGAAGGCCACGCAACGTATCCTTCCGGCCTGCCGGTGCCGGCGACCACCCTGACCAAGGTCACGTCCACGCCGCCGTTCGTGATCAGCCCGTACAACGTGCCCAACGACGGCGCCACCAACACGCCGTGGATCGTCACCCGGACGCCGGTGACCAACCCGGGCGTGATCTATCCGTCGACGACGACGTTCAATCTGTGCAACGAACAGAAGTGACCGTCCGGTTCTGAGCAGGGGACGATACCGTTCAAGCCATCATCCTCGTAGGCATGCCCGGTTGTGGAAAATCCACGATCGGGCGACAACTGGCGCGATTGCGCCAGTTGCCGTTTCTGGATTCCGATCACGAGATCGAGCGCTACCTGGGCTGTTCCATCCGTGAGTTCTTCGATCGCGAAGGCGAGGCGGCATTTCGCGATGTCGAGGAGCGCGTGATCGGGGAAACGCTCGCCGAGCCGCAACTGCGCGTCGTCGCCACCGGCGGCGGCAGCGTGCTGCGCCCGGCCAACCGCGCCGCCATGAAGGCGCGTGCCACCGTCGTCTACCTGCACACCCAGCCCGACGACCTCGCGCGGCGCCTGAGCCGCGACACCCAGCGTCCGCTGCTGCAGGTGGCCGACCCGCGCCAGCGCCTGCGCGAGCTGTACGCGGTGCGCGATCCGATCTACCGCGAGGTGGCCGACATCGTCGTCGACACCGCCCACAAGTCGGCCGCGATGCTGGTCAACCTGATCTCGATGCAACTGGACATGAGCGCGAGCCCGCGCGAGGACGCAAAATAGCGTCCGATGTCGACGATTCCCGAACTTCTTCCCGTTGCGCCGACCCGGGTGCAGATCGCGCTCGGCGAGCGCAGCTACCCGATTGTGATCGGCGGCGACCTGCTGTCCGACCCCGCGACCTGGGCGCCGCAGGCCAACCGCAAGGCGGCGGCGCTGATCGTCACCAACGTGACCGTCGCCGCGCTGTACGGCGGGCCGTTGGCCGCCGCGCTCGCGCCGCACTTCGCCCGCGTGCGCACGCTGGCGTTGCCCGATGGCGAGGCCTACAAGGATCTCTCGCACCTGAACCTGATCTTCGACGAGCTGCTGGGCCAGGAGGCCGACCGCCGCACCGTGCTGTATGCGCTGGGCGGCGGCGTCGTCGGCGACATGACCGGCTTCGCGGCCGCCTGCTACATGCGCGGCGTGCCCTTCGTGCAGGTGCCCACGACGCTGCTGGCGCAGGTCGATTCGTCGGTGGGCGGCAAGACGGCCGTCAACCACCCGCTCGGCAAGAACATGATCGGCGCGTTCTACCAGCCGCGCCAGGTCGTGTGCGACCTCGGCGTGCTGGACACCCTGCCCGAGCGCGAGATGTCCGCCGGCCTGGCCGAGATCATCAAGTACGGCGCCAGCATCGACGGCGAGTTCCTCGCGTGGCTGGAGCGCCATGTCGACGACCTGCGCGCGCGCAAGCGTGACGCGCTCGTGCACGCGGTGCGCCGCAGCTGCGAGATCAAGGCGCACGTGGTCGGCGCCGACGAGAAGGAAGCCGGCCTGCGCGAGATCCTCAACTTCGGCCACACCTTCGGCCACGCGATCGAGGCGGGCCTGGGCTACGGCCAGTGGCTGCACGGCGAGGGCGTGGGCTGCGGCATGGTGATGGCGGCGGAGCTGTCGGCGCGGCTGGGGCTGCTCGACGCGGCGTTCGCGCGCCGCATCGAGGCGCTGGTCGCGCGCGCGGGCCTGCCCGTGCGCGGGCCCGCGAGCCTGAGCCCGCAGCGCTACCTCGAGCTGATGCGCGTCGACAAGAAGGCGCAGGGCGGCGACATCCGCTTCGTGCTGCTGGACGGCGAGAGCCACGCTGGCGTGCGCACGGCACCGGAGTCGATGGTCGTCGACACGATCACGGCGCTCACCGCCGCCGCCTGAGGCCTGCGTTCGACGTGATCTCCAGCCTGCTCGTCGAACGCCCCCCGTATGCCAGCGACCCCGCGCGCTCGCGCGGCCGCCGCGTGCCCGAGGCGGCCGCGCCCACGCGCACCGAGTTCCAGCGCGATCGCGACCGCATCGTCCATTCGACGGCTTTCCGCCGCCTCGTCTACAAGACCCAGGTCTTCCTGAACCACGAGGGCGACCTGTTCCGCACGCGGCTGACGCACTCGCTGGAGGTGGCGCAGCTAGGGCGCTCGGTGGCGCGCACGATGGGCTTCGACGAGGACCTGGTCGAGGCGATCGCGCTCGCCCACGACCTCGGCCACACGCCGTTCGGCCATGCCGGCCAGGACGCGCTCGACGACTGCATGCGCGACCACGGCGGCTTCGAGCACAACCTGCAGAGCCTGCGCGTGGTCGACGAGCTGGAGCTGCGCTACCCGGAGTTCGACGGCCTGAACCTGACGCTGGAGACGCGCGAGGGCATCCTCAAGCGCGTCACGCTCGCCCAGGCGCAGGCGTTGGAGGCCGTGGAGCCGGGCGGGGTCGGCCACCGCTTCGTCGCGGGCCTGCAGCCGGGGCTGGAGGCGCAACTGACGAATCTCGCCGACGAGATCGCCTACAACTGCCACGACGTCGACGACGGCATCCGCTCGGGCCTGCTCGACCCCGCGCAGCTGGAAGACGTGCCGCTGTACGCGCGGCTGCGCGCCGAGGCGCTGGTCGAGCATCCGCGCCTGGCCGCGCTGCCGCCACGCCGCACCGTGCACGAGACGCTGCGCCGCATGCTGTCGCAGATGATCTACGACCTGATCGCCACCAGCCAGGCCGCGATCGACGCCGCCGCGCCGGCCAGCCCGCAGGCGGTGCGCGAGCTGCCGTTGCTGATGCGCTTCAGCCCGGCGATGCGCCACGAGAGCAGCGAACTCAAGCGCTTCCTGTTCGCCAACCTCTACCGCCACCCGGCCGTGACGGCCACCACCGGCCGCGCCCGCGACGTGGTGCGCGCGCTGTTCGCGATCTACCTCGATCGGCCGTCCGAGATGAGCGACGAGTTCCAGAGCGCCGTCGACCGCCCGCGCGCCGTCGCCGACTACATCGCCGGCATGACCGACCGCTTCGCGCTGAAGGAGCACCAGCGTCTCACCGGCCAGGCGCCGTTTGGCGAGTGGGCCTCGCTCGGACGCCCGGCGGCGTGACTTTCTGCGGGTTCGTCAGGGGCCGTCGGCAAAAGGGGTCAGCTAAACTGGCCGAATGGCCCGCTTGACCCGCCTCTCGCTGCCCGGCCTCCCGCATCATCTGATGCAGATCGGGAACAACCGCCAGCCCATCTTCGTCGACGACGAGGACCGCCAGTCCTGGTGCGCGCACCTGCGCGAGGCCAGCCTGGTGGCGCGGGTCGACATCCACGCCTACGTGCTGATGGCCAACCACGTGCACCTGCTGGCCACGCCGCGCGACAGCGCCGACGGCCTCAGCACGATGATGCAGTCGCTCGGGCGCCGCTACGTCGCCGCCTTCAACCGCCGCCACGGCCGCACCGGCACGCTGTGGGAAGGGCGCTTCCGCGCCGCGCTGGTCGACCCGGACGACTCGCTGCTGCCCTGCATGCGCTACATCGACAGCCACGCCCAGCGCAGCGGGCTGGTGGCCGAAGCCGCGGACTACGCCTGGTCCAGCTGCGCCCACCACCTGGGCCGGCGGCGTGACGTGCTGATCGTCGACCACGCGCGCTACTGGGCGCTCGGGAACACGCCGTTCGAGCGCGAGGGCGCGTATCGCGGCTTCCTCGACGAGGGCGTCAGCCAGCGCGAGGCCCAGGCGATCTCGCAAGCCACTCGCCGCGGCTGGCCGATCGCCGGCGCCGAGGGGCAGCGCCGGCTCGCCGCCCAGCTGGGCCGCGAGACCGTGCCGCGTCCGCGCGGCCGCCCGCGGCGCGCAGTCGAGACGCCGACGCCCACTGCGCCCTGAGCTCGACGCCGGTCGACCCGCCACGACCTGTTCCGGCCGGACCCAATACCCGAGCAATTTGTTCGCCGCCCGGCGCGCGCGGGAGGCCAGCCGACGCCTGCGCGCGACGATCAAAATCCAGTCGTACCGGCGATTCGCATCGAAATTCACCATCGTGGTGCGTCGATGGCCGTTTCGACCGGATAAATCAACTATGGCCCCCTTAAATTGCGCACCAACGCTGCGCAATCAACTTAAACAATACTGACCCCTATTTAATGGCTTTGCCCTGGCGGGAGGGCTCGTTTAGTCTTCGGGTTTTCCAGCGCCAACAAGGACCCGCCATGAGCAAGGCCGCCCAAGACCAAGCCAACACGACGACCGACATCGCCACCGCGGCCGCGGGCGGGCTGTACGACGCCTCGAACGAGAAGGATGCCTGCGGCGTGGGCTTCGTCGCCCACATCAAGGGCCAGAAGGCGCACTCGATCGTCATGCAGGGCCTCAAGATCCTGGAGAACCTCGACCACCGCGGCGCCGTCGGCGCCGACAAGCTGATGGGCGACGGCGCGGGCATCCTGATCCAGATCCCCGACGAATACTTCCGCGCCGAGATGGCCGCCCAGGGCGTCGAGCTGCCGCCGCCCGGCGAGTACGGCGTCGGCCAGATCTTCCTGCCCAAGGAACACGCCTCGCGCCTGGCCTGCGAGCAGGAACTCGAGCGCGCCGTCAAGGCCGAGGGCCAGGTCCTGCTGGGCTGGCGCGACGTGCCGGTCGACCGCGAGATGCCGATGTCGCCCACCGTGCGCGCCAAGGAGCCGGTGCTGCGCCAGATCTTCATCGGCCGCGGCGCGGACGTGATCGTGCCCGACTCGCTGGAACGCAAGCTGTACGTGATCCGCAAGACGGCCTCGGCCGCCATCCAGGCGCTCAAGCTGACGCACAGCCGCGAGTACTACGTGCCCAGCATGAGCTGCCGCACCATCATCTACAAGGGCCTGCTGCTGGCCGACCAGGTCGGCAAGTACTACAAGGACCTGGCGGACACGCGCGTGGTCTCCGCGCTCGCGCTCGTGCACCAGCGCTTCTCCACCAACACCTTCCCGGAGTGGCCGCTGGCGCACCCGTACCGGATGGTGGCGCACAACGGCGAGATCAACACCGTCAAGGGCAACTTCAACTGGATGCGCGCGCGCGAAGGCGTGATGAAGTCGCCGGTGCTCGGCGAGGACCTGCGCAAGCTCTACCCGATCAGCTTCGAGGGCCAGTCCGACACGGCCACGTTCGACAACACGCTCGAGCTGCTGACGATGGCCGGCTACCCGCTCGCCCATGCCGCGATGATGATGATCCCCGAGGCGTGGGAGCAGCACACGGTGATGGACGTGCGCCGCCGCGCGTTCTACGAGTACCACGCCGCGATGATGGAGCCGTGGGACGGCCCCGCCGCGATGGTGTTCACCGACGGCAAGCAGATCGGCGCGACGCTGGACCGCAACGGCCTGCGCCCGGCGCGCTACATCGTCACCGACGACGACCTGGTGGTGATGGCGTCGGAGTCGGGCGTGCTCGACATCCCGCAGAACAAGATCATCAAGAAGTGGCGCCTGCAGCCGGGCAAGATGTTCCTGATCGACATCGAGCAGGGCCGCATCGTCGACGACGAGGAGCTCAAGAGCCAGTTCGCGTCGGCCAAGCCGTACCGCCAGTGGATCGACAACGTGCGCGTCAAGCTCGACGAGATCCCGGTGCTCGCCGCGCCGGCCAGCGAGGACGCCGCCACGACGTTGCTCGATCGCCAGCAGGCCTTCGGCTACACACAGGAGGACATCAAGTTCCTGCTCAGCCCGATGGCCACGCTCGGCGAGGAAGGCATCGGCTCGATGGGCAACGACTCGCCGCTGGCCGTGCTCAGCGACAAGAACAAGCCGCTGTACAACTATTTCAAGCAGCTGTTCGCGCAGGTCACGAACCCGCCGATCGATCCGATCCGCGAGGCGATCGTGATGTCGCTGAACTCGTTCATCGGCCCCAAGCCCAACCTGCTGGACATCAACGCGGTCAACCCGCAGATGCGCCTGGAGGTGTCGCAGCCGGTATTGGACTTCGACGACATGGCCCGCCTGCGCGCCGTCGAGAAGCACACGTTCGGCAAGTTCAAGCCGCACGAGATCGACATCGTCTACCCGATCTCGTGGGGCCGTGAAGGCGTCGAGGCCAAGCTGGCGTCGCTGTGCGCCGAGGCCGTAGACGCGATCCGCGGCGGCCACAACATCCTGATCATCACCGATCGCCGCGTCGGCAAGGATCGGGTCGCGATCCCTGCGCTGCTGGCGCTGTCGGCCATCCACCAGCACCTGGTGCGCGAGGGCCTGCGCACCACGGCCGGCCTGGTCGTGGAGACGGGCTCGGCGCGCGAGGTGCACCACTTCGCGGTGCTCGCGGGCTACGGCGCCGAAGCGGTGCACCCGTACCTGGCGCTCGAGACGCTGGGCTCGCTGCACGGCGAGCTGCCGGGCGCGTTGTCGGCCGAGAAGGCGACGACCAACTACATCAAGGCGGTCGGCAAGGGGCTGTCCAAGATCATGTCCAAGATGGGCGTCAGCACGTACATGTCGTACTGCGGCGCGCAGCTGTTCGAGGCGATCGGCCTGGACACGGGCGTGGTCGGCAAGTACTTCCGCGGCACCGCGTCGCAGGTCGGCGGCATGGGCGTGTTCGAGATCGCCGAGGAGGCGCTGCGCATGCACCGCGCGGCCTTCGGCGACGACCCGCTGCTGGCCGAGATGCTGGACGCCGGCGGCGAGTACGCCTGGCGCACGCGTGGCGAGGAACACATGTGGACGCCGGACGCGATCGCCAAGCTGCAGCACAGCACGCGCTCCAACAAGTTCGACACCTACAAGGAATACGCGCAGATCATCAACGACCAGAGCCGCCGCCACATGACGCTGCGCGGCCTGTTCGAGTTCAAGTTCGACCCGACCAAGGCGATCCCGCTGGAGGAGGTGGAGCCGGCCACCGAGATCGTGCGTCGCTTCGCGACGGGCGCGATGTCGCTGGGCTCGATCTCCACCGAGGCCCACTCGACGCTGGCGATCGCGATGAACCGCATCGGCGGCAAGAGCAACACCGGCGAGGGCGGCGAGGACCCGGCACGCTACCGCAACGAGCTCAAGGGCATCCCCATCACGCAGGGCACGAAGGTGTCCGACCTGCTGGGCACCGACGTCGTCGTCGCCGACTACGAGCTCAAGGACGGCGACAGCCTGCGCAGCAAGATCAAGCAGGTCGCGTCGGGCCGCTTCGGCGTCACGACCGAGTACCTCGTCTCGGCCGACCAGATCCAGATCAAGATGGCCCAGGGCGCCAAGCCGGGCGAGGGCGGCCAGCTGCCGGGCGGCAAGGTGTCCGACTACATCGGCAAGCTGCGCTACTCGGTGCCGGGCGTGGGCCTGATCTCGCCGCCGCCGCACCACGACATCTACTCGATCGAGGATCTGGCGCAGCTGATCCACGACCTGAAGAACGCCAACCCGCGGGCCGACATCAGCGTCAAGCTGGTCTCGGAAGTGGGCGTGGGCACGATTGCCGCGGGCGTCGCGAAGTGCAAGGCAGACCACCTCGTGATCGCCGGCCACGACGGCGGCACCGGCGCATCGCCGTGGTCGTCGATCAAGCACGCGGGCACGCCGTGGGAGCTGGGACTGGCCGAGACGCAGCAGACGCTGGTGCTCAACCAGCTGCGCGGCCGCGTGCGCGTGCAGGCCGACGGCCAGATGAAGACGGGCCGCGACGTCGTGATCGGCGCGCTGCTGGGCGCCGACGAATTCGGCTTCGCGACCGCGCCGCTGGTCGTCGAGGGCTGCATCATGATGCGCAAGTGCCACCTCAACACCTGCCCGGTGGGCGTGGCCACGCAGGACCCGGTGCTGCGCAAGAAGTTCGCCGGCAAGCCCGAGCACGTCGTCAACTACTTCTTCTTCATCGCCGAGGAGGCGCGCCAGATCATGGCGCAGCTGGGTGTGCGCAAGTTCGACGACCTGATCGGCCGCAGCGAGCTGCTCGACACCCGCAAGGGCATCGCGCACTGGAAGGCCTGCGGCCTGGACTTCTCGCGCGTGTTCCATCAGCCCACGATGCCGGCCAGCGTCTCGCGCCTGCACAACGACGTGCAGGACCACGGCCTGGACAAGGCCCTGGACCGCAAGCTGATCGAGCGCTCGCGTCCGGCCATCGACCGCGGCGAGAAGGTGCAGTTCATGGAGGACGCGCGCAACCTGAATCGCTCGGTCGGCGCGATGCTGTCGGGCGAGCTGATCCGCACGCGCCCCGAGGGCCTGCCCGACCACACGCTGTTCATCCAGATGGAAGGCACGGGCGGCCAGAGCTTCGGTGCGTTCCTCGCGCAGGGCATCACGCTGTACCTGATCGGCGACTCGAACGACTACACCGGCAAGGGCCTGTCGGGCGGCCGCGTGGTGATCCGTCCGTCGATCGAGTTCCGCGGCGACGCCACGAAGAACATCATCGCCGGCAACACCGCGCTGTACGGCGCCACCAGCGGCGAGGCCTACTTCCGCGGCGTGGCGGGCGAGCGCTTCGCGGTGCGGCTGTCGGGCGCGTCGGCGGTCGTCGAGGGCACCGGCGACCACGGCTGCGAGTACATGACCGGCGGCACGGTGGTCGTCCTCGGCAAGACGGGCCGCAACTTCGCGGCCGGCATGTCGGGCGGCGTGGCCTACGTGTTCGACGAGGACGGCAAGTTCGCCGAGCGCTGTAACACCGCGATGGTGGCGCTCGAGAAGATCCTGCCGGCCGACGAGCAGGCCAAGTCCGTCGAGCGCGCCGTCTGGCACAAGGGCGAGGCCGACGAGACGCTGCTGCGCCAGATGATCGAAGCCCACCACAAGTGGACGGGCAGCCTGCGCGCCCGCGAGATCCTCGACCACTGGGCCGACTCGCGCGCCCGCTTCGTCAAGGTGTTCCCGAACGAGTACAAGCGCGCGCTCGGCGAGATCCAGGCGAAGAACGAGGCCGGCGCCACCATCGATAAGGCGCGCGGCAAGGACGCGAAGTCGCAGACGGTTCCCGCCAAGTAAGAACCAGCCAGAAAACGTGCAGGCCGCGCGCGAGGAGCGTGCGGCCCGTCGCAACCAGCATCAGGAAGAGAACATGGGAAAAGTCACCGGCTTCATGGAGTTCGAGCGCCTCGAGGAGGGCTACGCGCCCGTGCCGCAGCGCCTGAAGCACTACAAGGAATTCGTCATCGGCCTGAAGGTCGACGAGGCCAAGGTGCAGGCCGCGCGCTGCATGGACTGCGGCACCCCGTTCTGCAACAACGGCTGCCCGGTCAACAACGTCATCCCCGACTTCAACGACCTCGTGTACTCGAACCAGTGGAAGCAGGCGTCGGCGGTGCTGCACTCGACGAATAACTTCCCCGAGTTCACCGGCCGCATCTGCCCGGCGCCGTGCGAAGCGGCTTGCGTGCTCAACGTCAACGACGACGCGGTGGGCATCAAGTCGATCGAGCACGCGATCGCCGACCGCGCGTGGGACGAGGGCTGGATCGCGCCGCAGAAGGCCGCGGTGCGCACCGGCCGGAAGGTGGCGGTGGTCGGCTCCGGCCCGGCCGGCCTGGCCGCCGCGCAGCAGCTGGCGCGCGCCGGCCATGACGTGACGGTGTTCGAGAAGAACGACCGCCTCGGCGGCCTGCTGCGCTACGGCATCCCCGACTTCAAGATGGAGAAGACGCACATCGATCGCCGCGTGGCGCAGATGGAGGCCGAGGGCGTCGTGTTCCGCACCGGCGTCGTCGTGGGCGACTGGCCCAAGGGCGCGAAGATCACCAACCACGCCAAGGAATCGGTGAGCGCCGAGCAGCTGAAGTCCGAGTTCGACGCCGTGCTGCTGGCCGCCGGCGCCGAGGTCTCGCGCGACCTGCCCGTGCCGGGCCGCGACCTCGACGGCGTGCACTTCGCGATGGAGTTCCTGCCGCAGCAGAACAAGGTCAACGCCGGCGACAAGCTCAAGGGCCAGACCGTGGCCGCGGGCAAGAACGTCATCGTCATCGGCGGCGGCGACACCGGCAGCGACTGCGTGGGCACCAGCAACCGCCATGGCGCCAAGAGCGTCACCCAGTTCGAGCTGATGCCCATGCCGCCCGAGCAGGAGAACAAGCCGATGGTGTGGCCGTACTGGCCGACCAAGCTGCGCACCTCGTCGTCGCACGAGGAGGGCTGCTCGCGCGAGTTCGCCATCGCCACCAAGGAATTCCTGGGCGAGAAGGGCAAGCTGACCGGCCTGAAGACCGTGCAGATCGAGTTCAAGGACGGCAAGCTGACCGAGGTCGCCGGCACCGAGAAGGTGTGGCCGGCCGAGCTCGTGCTGCTGGCGATGGGCTTCACCAACCCGATGTCGCAGCTGCTGCAGTCCTTCGGCGTCGATGCCGACGCGCGCGGCAACGCCAAGGCCGGCGTCGACGAGAAGACGGGCTACAAGACGAGTGTCGACAAGGTCTGGGCCGCCGGCGACGTCCGCCGCGGCCAGTCGCTGGTGGTGTGGGCGATCCGCGAGGGTCGCCAGGCCGCGCGCGCCATCGACCTCGCGCTGATGGGCGCCACCACGTTGCCGCGCTGAAAGCGGGCGGGCGGCACGACGACGGGCGCTTCGGCGCCCGTTCCCGTTATGTAACTCCGGATCGGACGTTGCCCTCGTTGCGAGAATGCGACGAAGATCATTGCCTAGGCAGTCTTTTAGGGGTTTTCCGTGGGGGTTCACAACGTGCATCGCCGAGTTCGCACACAATGCGGCAGCGGGAAACCCCTTAGGTTCCTGTCCAGACAGGACCCAGAAAGGTCGGCGCGACGATGCTGTCGCACCCGTCCCCCTCCACTCGAACGCCGCCGCGGCGGCCGGACTCCGGCTTGAACTCCGACAATTTGATCCAGATCGATCACGTGACCTTCGGCTACGACGCCAGTCGCGTGATCCTGAACGACGTGTCGCTGCAATTCCAGCGCGGCAAGGTCACGGCCATCCTGGGCGGATCGGGCTGCGGCAAGACCACGCTCCTGCGCCTGATCGGCGGCGTCTACAAGCCGCAGAAGGGCCGCGTCGTGTTCGACGGCCAGGAAATCGACACCCGCAACCGCGACCAGCTCTACGCGCTGCGGCGCCGCCTGGGCATGCTGTTCCAGTTCGGCGCGCTGTTCACCGACCTGAGCGTCTACGAGAACGTCGCCTTCCCGCTGCGCGAGCACATGAACCTGAGCGAATCGATGATTCGCGACATCGTGCTGATGAAGCTCAACGCCGTCGGCCTGCGCGGCGCGGCGCAGCTTCGCATCTCGGAAGTCTCGGGCGGCATGGCGCGCCGCATCGCGCTCGCGCGCGCGGTCGCGCTCGACCCCGAGGTCATCATGTACGACGAGCCGTTCGCCGGCCTCGACCCGATCTCCATGGGCGTCACCGCCAACCTGATCCGCCGCCTGAACGACGCCACCGGTGCCACGTCGCTGATGGTGTCGCACGACGTGCAGGAGTGCTTCGCCATCGCCGACTACGCCTACCTGATGATGCCCGGCGGCATCGTCGTGGCGCACGGCAAGCCCGAGGAACTCAACCAGTCGACCGATCCGCAAGTGCGCCAGTTCATCCGCGGCGAGCCCGACGGCCCGATCAAGTTCCACTACCCGGCGGAGCCGTTCGCCCAGGCGCTGGGGCTGCCGCAATGATCGAGCTCGTCAACAGCCTCGGGCAGGCGACCCTGCGCATGTTCGCCGCGCTGGGCCACGCGGCGTACTTCTTCGTCGACCTGCTGCGCTTCACGCCCTCGTCCCTGCGGCGCTTCGGCCTGGTGATCGACCAGATCTACGCGATCGGCTACCGCTCGCTGGTCATCATCCTGGCGTCGGGCTTCGCCGTCGGCTGCGTGCTGGCGCTGCAGATGTACTACGCGCTGGTGCCGTTCGGCGCGGCGGAATCGCTGGGGCTGGTGGTCAACCTGTCGCTGGTGCGCGAGCTCGGGCCCGTCGTCACGGCGCTGCTGTTCGCGGGCCGCGCCGGCACCGCGCTGACCGCCGAGATCGGCCTGATGAAGGCAGGCGAGCAGCTGTCGGCGATGGAGCTGATGGCCGTCGATCCGCGCAGCCGCGTGCTGGCGCCGCGTTTCCTGGCGGGCATCGTGTCGATGCCCATCCTCGCGATCCTGTATTCGGCGATCGGCATCATGGGTGCCTGGCTCATCGCCGTGCAGCTGATCGGCGTGGATCCCGCCAATTTCTGGTCGATCATGCAGTCCAAGGTGGACATCACGCGCGACGTGGGCAACGGCATCGTCAAGTCCGCCGTGTTCGGCGTGATCTGCACCGGAGTCGCCCTGTACCAGGGCTATGAAACGCAGGCGACGCCCGAGGGCGTGGCCTATGCAACCACGCGTACGGTGGTGTTCTCTTCGCTGGCGGTGCTGGCGATGGACTTCATCCTCACGGCAATGATGTTTTCGACGTCCTGAAAGCGACGTCCAGGCAGGAATCGGAATTCGACATGGCAAAGAAGAGCACTGAAACCCTCGTGGGCGTTTTCGTCTTGCTGGGCATCCTCGCCCTGGCGTTCCTGGCGCTGAAGGCGGCCAATCTCACCAGCTTCAATCCGGCCAAGACGTACACCGTCCGCGCCCGCTTCGACAACATCGGCGGCCTGAAGAAGAACGCCCCGGTGCGCAGCGCCGGCGTGTCGGTCGGCTCGGTGACGTCGATCACCCTCGACAAGACGACCTACCAGGGCCTGGTGGTGATGAAGATCAACGAGGGCGTGCAGTTCCCCGTCGACTCGTCGGCCAAGATCCTGACCGCCGGCCTGCTCGGCGACCAGTACATCGGCATCGAGCCCGGCTCCGACGACAAGAACCTGGCCAACGGCGACCTGATCAAGCAGACCCAGTCCGCCGTCGTGCTGGAGAACCTGATCGGCCAGCTGATCTTCAACAAGGCGGCCGATGCCGGCAGCACGCCGGCGCCTGCCCCCGGCGCGTCGCTTGCCCCGGCCTCGGCTCCGGAAGCCAAGAAATGAACGCCATCGCCCGGGTTCGCGCCCTGCCTCGCCTCGCCGCCGCGCTCGCGCTCGCCGCCGTCGCGGGCTGCGCCACGGCACCCCAGGGCGCCGACCGCCACACCGCCGGCCCGAAAGATCCGTACGAGAGCTTCAACCGCAAGGTGTTCTCGTTCAACGACACGCTGGACACCTACGCGCTCAAGCCGGTGGCCACGGCCTACACCAACGTCGTGCCGTCGCCGATCCGCACCGGCGTGCACAACTTCTTCGGCAACTTCTCCGACGCCTGGTCGGCCGTCAACCAGCTGCTGCAGGGCAAGCCGTCCGACGCCGGCACGATGACGCTGCGCGTGCTGACCAACACCACCATCGGCATCGGCGGCCTGTTCGACCCGGCCACCAGCCTGGGCCTGGAGCGCAAGTCCGAGGACTTCGGCCAGACGCTGGGCGTGTGGGGCATCGAGCCCGGCCCGTACCTGGTGCTGCCGCTGTTCGGCTCGTCCGACATCCGCGACGCCGTCGCGCTGCCTGCCGACACTTACGTCTCGCCGGCGCTGCTGGTGGCGCCCAAGTACTGGAAGGAAGTGGCCATCGATGCCGTCGGCGTGATCGACACCCGCGCCGGCCTGCTGGGTGCCAGCCAGATGCTCGACGAGCTGGCGTTCGACCGCTACACCTTCATGCGCGACGCCTACGTCACGCGTCGTCGCAGCCTGGTGTACGACGGCAACCCGCCGGAGCTGCCCGACGAGGACACGGACGACGATTCGAAGTCGGCGCCTGCTCCGGCTGGAAGCGGGGGGCAGAGCGGCACGAAGCCCGCGCTGCCGGCGGCGCCCGCGGCGTCGGGGGCGGCGTCCGGCGCGCAGTCGTCCGGCGCAAAGGCCGACGGCGACGTACGCGTGCCCAGCGCGGCCAGGCCGTCGACGCCGCCGTCGCAGCCGGTGCCCGCCCCGCCGCCGCAGCCCGCCAGCGGCGTGCAGCCCGCGCCGATGCCGGCCTCGTCGCCCGTCCTGCCGGTGCCGCAGGTCGGCCCGGCGCCGGTCCCGCCGCCGCCGGCTTCCGGCCCGCACGCCTGACGTCCGTTCGGCAGGCGACAATCGCACTCGCTGCCGAGCTGCACGTTTCTTTGCATGTCGCCGTTGTGAACCGGCTCGCGGCGATCGACGTTATGGAGAAGAGCGATTCACCGCTCGAAAGGACAGGAATGTTTCAACGCACGATTTCTTCGCTGATCTTCGCCGCCGCCACGCTCGGCGCCACCGCCGCGTTCGCCCAGACCGCGCCGGACGCCATGATCAAGCAGGTCGCCGGTGACGTCATCGAGTCGGTCAAGAGCGACAAGGCCATCCAGGCCGGCGACGTCGGCCGTATCCACGGCCTGGTCGACACGCAGGTGATGCCGCACGTGGACTTCCAGCGCATGACCGCGGCCACCGTCGGCCGTCCCTGGAAGACTGCCACGCCCGAGCAGCAGGCCAAGCTGCAGGCCGAGTTCAAGACGCTGCTGATCCGCACGTACGCCGGCGCGCTGACCAAGGTCAACGCCCAGACCACGATCGAGCTCAAGCCCAGCCGCAACGCCGCGGAAGACACCGACGTCACCGTCCGCACCGCCATCAAGGGCACGGGCGGCGACCCGATCGAGATCGACTACAAGCTCGAAAAGCTGCCGACCGAGTGGAAGATCTTCGACGTCAACGTGCTGGGCGTCTGGCTGGTCGACCAGTACAAGGGCAGCTTCCAGCAGCAGATCGCCTCGGGCGGCCTCGACGGCCTGATCAACGCGCTCGTCGCGAAGAACAAGGCGCCGGCGGCGGCCAAGTAATGGCACAGACGGGTGCGATGACCGCGCTGCCGGCCAGCCTGACGCTCAAGGACGCGCAGGCGGTGCTGGAGTCGCTGCGCCAGTCGTTCGCCGCCGAGAGTGGCGATGTCTGGCGCATCGACGCCGCGCCCGTGGCGCAGCTCGACACGTCGGCGCTGGCCGTGCTGCTCGAGTGCGCGCGCATGGCCGCGGGCGCGAAGCGCAAGCTGCAGATCGTCAACCCGTCGGCGCGGATGACCGATCTCGCGCACCTGTACGGCGTCGACGGCTTGCTGGGTGTCGAATCGGACGAGTTCAAGCCGGCGGCCAACGTCGGCGAATCCAAGCCGGCCGAGATCCCGACGGTGCCGATCCTGCGCTGAGCGCCGCGCGCTCCCTGGAATCGAAAAGACCCGCCGCGGCGGGTCTTTCTCATTCCGGCGTGGCGTAGCGCCGCGCGCGCAGGTTGCGCTTGATCTCCTGCAGCGCGGGGCGCAGCCCCTGGCCCAGGCGCAGCGCGACGCCGGTGGTCAGGATGTCGATGATCATCAGGTGCAGCATGCGCGAGACCATCGGGCTGTAACGGTCGAAGTCCTCGGGGTGGTCGGCGGCCAGCAGGATCTGCGAGTGGGCCTGCGTCATCTGCGCGAGCGGCGACGCGCTGGCCGTGATCACGATCAGCGTCGCGCCCTTCTTGCGTGCGATGTCGGCCACGTCGATCAGGTCGCGGCTGCGGCCCGAGTTGCTGATGATGACGGCGCAGTCGCCCGGGCCCAGCATCGTGGCACTCATGACCTGCACGTGGCCGTCGCTGCTGGCCGATGTGTTGACGCCCAGGCGAAAGAACTTGTGCTGCGCGTCCTGCGCGACGATGCCCGAGTTGCCGACGCCGTAGAAGTCGATGCGCTTGTGCCCGGCGCCCGCCGCGGTGAGCGCCGCGATTGCGCGCTCGAACGCGTGGCTGGCCGCGTTGTTGCGGTACTTCAGCATCGCGCTGACCGCGTTGTCGATCACCTTGACGATCAGCTCGCTCGGGCCGTCGTCCTCGTCGACCGAGCGGTGCACGAAGGGCACGCCCTCGTTGACGGTGCCGGCCAGCTTCAGCTTGAAGTCGGCCAGGCCGTCGTAGCCCACGCTGCGGCAGAAGCGCACGACCGTCGGCTTGGACACGTGCGCGCGCTCCGCGAGCTCGCCCACGGGCGTCGACGCGAACCCGCGCGGGTCGCTCAGCACCAGCTTGGCGACGCGCTGTTCTGCCGGCGGCAGGGCGGGGATGGACGCGCGGACGCGTTCGAGCATCGCCATGTCAGCGTCGATCCTGAACGAAGGGCGAAAGCGCTCGGCCGCCGCGCTCGGCCGCTCCGGAGCAAGGCCGAGCCCCCCTCGGGGGGTGGTTCGGCGTACTCGCCGAAGCGGGGGCGGTCCTCATTCCTCTTCCGCCCACGCGAAGCCGTCGCGCGCAATGAGCGAGCTGGCGGCCGCCGGGCCCCAGCTGCCGGCCGCGTACGAGCGCGGGCCGTCGGTGTCGTTGGCCCAGGCGTCCAGGATCGGGCCGACCCAGCGCCAGGCCTGTTCCTGCTCGTCGCTGCGCACGAACAGGTTCAGGCGGCCGGCGATGGCGTCCAGCAGCAGGCGCTCGTAGGCGCCGACGCGGTCGGTGGGGAAAGCCTTGTCGAAATCCAGGTCCAGCGACACCGAGCTGAGCTGCTCCGCGGCGCCCGGCGAGCCCAGGCCGCCCTTGGCCGCCTGCAGGCGCAGCTCCAGGCCGTCTTCCGGCTGCAGCTTGATCACGAGCTGGTTGGCGCGGTTCGGGCCGCCGAAGATCGGGTGCGGTACGGGACGGAAGTTGATGACGATCTGCGCGTCGCGCGCCGCCAGCCGCTTGCCGGTGCGGATGTAGAACGGCACGCCGGCCCAGCGCCAGTTCTGCACCTCTGTGCGCAGCGCCAGGAACGTCTCGGTGTGGCTGCCCGCGGGCACCTTGACTTCCTCGAGGTAGCCGGGGACGGCGCGGCCGTCGATGTTGCCGGCGCGGTACTGGCCGCGCACGACGTCGCGCGCCACGCTCTCGGCGGTGAACGGCTTGAGCGAGCGCAGCACCTTGAGCTTCTCGTCGCGGATCGCGTCGGCGTCGTTGGTGGCCGGCGGCTCCATCGCGATCATCGTCAGCAGCTGCAGCGCGTGGTTCTGCACCATGTCGCGCAGCGTGCCGGTGCGGTCGTAGAAGTCGCCGCGCGTGCCCACGCCCAGCGACTCGGCCAGCGTGATCTGGATGTTGGCGATGCTCTCGCGGTTCCACAGCGGCTCGAACAGCGCGTTGCCGAAGCGCAGCGCCATCAGGTTCTGCACGGACGGCTTGCCCAGGTAGTGGTCGATGCGGAAGGCCTGCTTCTCGGCGAACACCGACTTCACGACGCGGTTGATCTCCTGCGCGCTGGCCAGGTCGTGCCCCAGCGGCTTCTCGAGCACCACGCGGACGTGCGGGCCGTTGAGCTTGGCGGCGCCCAGCTGCTCGCAGATCTGCGGGAACAGGTGCGGGCTGGTGGCCAGGTACAGCACCGCGGTGTCGGCGCCGCGGGCGTCGATCCAGTCCCTCAGGCCGGCGTAGTCGTCCGGCTTGGACAGGTCCATGCGGCGGTAGTGCAGCAGCTCGGCGAACCGGGCGAATTCCTCGTCGCTGGGCTGCTTGGAGCGCTCGACCTCGACGAAGCGCTCCTTGATGAACGCGCGGTATTCGTCGTCGGTGCGCTCGTCGCGCGCGACCGCCAGGATGCGGCCGCCTTCGGGCAGCTTGCCGTGGCGGAACGCCTGGAACAGCGCCGGCATCAGCTTTCTCCACGTGAGGTCGCCGGTGCCGCCGAAGAATACGAGATCGAATGACATGGTGTTTTCTTGTGGAGCAGGATGGGAACCCGAAGCGACGCCGCTTGCCGGGGCTTGCCTGGAAGTAGTGGTGGTGTAACTTTGTTTCAGGAATAATGATGCACAAGTTTCTTCCCGCGGTCAAATCCGCCACCCGCCTTTCCTCCAGGGGATGACATGAACCAGCTCGACCAACTCAAGGCCTTCACCGTCGTGGTGGCCGACACCGGCAACTTCAAGCAGATGGCGCAGTACGCGCCGCGCGACGCGACCACCAACCCGTCGCTGATCCTGAAGGCCGTGCAGCAGGCCGACTACGCGCCTCTGCTCACCGACACCGTCGCCGCCCACAAGGGCAAGCCGCTGGCCGACGTCGTCGACCAGGTGCTGGTGCGCTTCGGCCTGGAGATCCTGAAGGTCGTGCCGGGCCGCGTGTCCACCGAGGTCGACGCGCGCCTGTCGTTCGACACGCAGGCCACCATCGCCCGCGCCCGCGGCATCATCAAACTCTACGAGGCCGCCGGCATCGGCCGCGAGCGCGTGCTGATCAAGATCGCGTCGACGTGGGAAGGCATCGCCGCCGCGCGCCAGCTGGAGGCCGAAGGCATCCACTGCAACCTCACGTTGCTGTTCAGCTTCTGCCAGGCCGTGGCCTGCGGCGACGGCGGCATCACGCTGGTCTCGCCGTTCGTCGGCCGCATCTACGACTGGTACAAGAAGCAGGCCGGCGCGAAGTGGGACGAGGCCGCGCAGGCCGGCGTCAACGACCCGGGCGTGCAGTCGGTCACCCGCATCTTCAACTACTACAAGAAGTTCGACATCAAGACCGAGGTGATGGGCGCGAGCTTCCGCAACGTCGGGCAGATCCAGGCGCTGGCGGGCTCGGACCTGCTCACGATCAGCCCCGACCTGCTGGGCTCGCTGCAGTCCGACTCCGGCCCGCTGCCCAAGGTGCTGGACGCCGAGGCGGCCAAGGCGCTGGCGGTCGACCGCGTGCACTTCGACGAGGTCGCGTTCCGCTTCGCGCTCAACGAGGACGCGATGGCCACCGAGAAGCTCGCCGAAGGCATCCGCGCCTTCGCCGCCGACTCGGTCAAGCTGGACGCGCTGATCGAGGCGCAGCGATGAGCGCGCTCGTGCGCTGCGACCAGACGGACGCCTGGAAGGCGCTGCAGGCGCACTTCGACACGCGCGGCAGGCAGCTCGACCTGCGCACCGCGTTCGCGTCCGACCCCGGACGCTTCGACCACTTCGCGGTGCAGGCGCCGGGCGTGTTCGCGGACCTGTCGAAGAACCGCTGGGACGCCAGCACCCGCGCGCTGCTCACGAGCCTGGCCGCCGACTGCGGCCTGGAGGCGCGCCGCGACGCGATGTTCGCCGGCGAGCCGATCAACCTGACCGAGGGCCGCGCCGTGCTGCACACCGCGCTGCGCCGGCCGCTGTCCGCGCCGTCGCTGGGCGCGACCACCGACGCGGCTGTCGGCGAGGTCCACGCCGTGCTCGACCCGCTGCTCGCCTATGCCGAGCGCGTGCGCGAGCAGGCCGGCACGACGTTCACCGACGTCCTGAACATCGGCATCGGCGGTTCCGACCTCGGCCCGCAGATGTCGGTGATCGCGCTGCAGGAGTTCGCGCATCCGAAGCTGCGCTTCCACTTCGTCTCCAACGTCGACGGCCACGACATCGCGCCGGTGCTCGAGCGGCTCGATCCGAACAAGACGCTGGTGATCGTCGCATCGAAGACGTTCACGACGCAGGAGACGCTGGCCAACGCCAACGTCGCGCGCGAGTGGTTCACGGCCAACGGCGGCACGGACATTGCCGCGCACTTCGTGGGCGTGACCACCAACATCGAGGCGGCCGCGAAGTTCGGCATCACGACCACGTTCGGCTTCTGGGACTGGGTCGGCGGCCGCTATTCGCTGTGGAGCGCGATCGGCCTGTCGATCGCCATCGCCATCGGCGCCGACGGCTTCAAGCAGTTCCTGGCCGGCGCGCACGAGATGGACGAGCACTTCCGCAGCGCGCCGCTGGCGCACAACCTGCCGGTGCAGCTCGCGCTGATCGACGTCTGGTACCGCAACTTCCACGGCTTCACGAGCCGCAGCGTGGCGCCGTACCACCAGGGCCTGAAGCGCTTGCCGGCCTACCTGCAGCAGCTGGAGATGGAGTCCAACGGCAAGCGCGTCGACGTCGACGGCCACGCCGTGCCGTTCGGCACCAGCCCCGTCGTCTGGGGCGAGCCCGGCACCAACGGCCAGCACGCGTACTTCCAGATGCTGCACCAGGGCACGGACGTCGTGCCGGTGGAGTTCATCGCCGTCAAGCGTCCCGCGGTCGGCCACGACGGGCTGTACGCGGACCTGCACACCAAGCTGCTGGCCAATTGCCTGGCGCAGTCGCAGGCGCTGATGCAAGGCAAGTCGCCGGCGGAAGCGGCGCAGGAGTCGCCGCCGACGGCGTCGCGCACGATCGCGCGCGAGGTCATCGCCGAGCACCGCGGCTTCCCGGGCAACCGCCCGAGCACGACGCTGGTGCTGGACGCGCTGACCCCGCGCACGCTGGGCGCGCTGATCGCGCTGTACGAGCACCGCGTGTTCTGCAGCGGCGCGCTGTGGGGCATCAACAGCTTCGACCAGTGGGGCGTCGAGCTCGGCAAGGCGCTGTGCAACGCGCTGCTGCCGCGCTTCGACAGCGGCGCCACCGACGGGCTGGACGGATCGACGGCCGGACTGCTGACCCGGTTGCTCGGGAAATGACGACCCGGCTCGTGCTGCTCGAGGGGCAGGCGGCTTGCAGGCCGATTGCCGTTCCGGCGGGGCCTCGCTGCGCGAGTCCTTTGCCGCCTCCACCTCCCGAGGGGCTCAGGCCGGCTCGCTCCGGAGCGGCCGAGCGCTCGCCGGCCAGGGCGGCGACTCGGGTGTTCGAGCAGTGATGAAATGGCGGATCGGCCTGCTCCGGGCCCTTCCGTCCATTCCACGATTCCTCCGATGACCGCCGACTCCAAGCCCGACCGCGCCCTCGTCTTCGACTTCGGCCGCGTGCTGTTCCGCTGGCGCCCCGACGCGCTGCTGGCCCAGGTGCTGCCGCACCGCGCGAGCGATCCCGAGTCCACCAGGCACTGGGTCGGGCAGGTGTTCCAGGCCTATGGCGGCGACTGGGGCGACTTCGACCGCGGCACCGTCGAGCCGGAGGAACTCGCGCGCCGCATCGCCGCCCGCACCGGGCTGACGATCGACGAGGTCGCCGCCGTCATCGCGGCGTGCCCCGGCGAGCTCGAACCGCTGCCTGACACCGTCGACTGGCTGCGCCGCCTGCACGCGCGCGGCGTGCCGCTGCACTACCTGTCGAACATGCCCGAGCCGTTCGCCCAGCACTTCGAGCGCACGCACGACTTCATGCGGCTGTTCGAGTCCGGCGTGTTCTCGTCGCGCGTGCAGCTGATCAAGCCCGACCCGGCGATCTTCGCGCACGCGGCCGAGGTGTTTGGCCGCCAGCCGGCCGACCTGCTGTTCCTGGACGACCACGAGCCCAACATCGCCGCGGCGCGCGCGGCCGGCTGGCAGGCGGTGCACTTCGTCGACGCGGCGCACGCCGAGCCGCAGGTGCGTGCACTCGGCTGGTGAAGAATCCTGTCGCGCGTCGCCTGCTCGACATTTCACCGTCGCCCAAACGCAGTAACCTAGCGCCAACGCGGTGATTCGCGTCCGGAAAGTGCGGCCTGCGCCTCGCGTGCCAGGCCGCCGGGAGCCCGGACGGACGGCAGCCCGCACGAACATGGCGGGCTGTCATCCCGCCGGGGAACGATCCGATGTCCAAGATCCTGGTCGTGGACGACCTCCGCGACAGTGCCGACAGCCTCGCCCTGCTGTTCGATGCGATGGGGCACGAGACGATGACGTCCTACGACGGCGCGCAGGCCGTGGAGGCGGCGCAGGCGTTCGGGCCCGACATCGTCTTCCTGGACATCAACGTGCCCATCCTCGACGGCTACGGCGCGGCGCGCTCGCTGCGCGACCTGCGCGTCGACACGCCGCCCGTGCTGGTGGCGCTGACCGCCGTCTCCGGCCCCGACGCCAAGCGCCGCGCCGACGATGCCGGCTTCGACTTCTACGTCACCAAGCCGGCCGACTTCAACGTGCTGATCACGATCGTCGACGACCTGTCGCGCCGGATCGAGGACAAGTCCTAGGCAGATGCGTCCTGCCCGCGCCGCCGGGCGCGGGCGCGGCGGAACTGGCGGTCGGTGCCGAAGCCGGCGAGCTCGGCGGCCTGCGCGGCCGGCAGCCCACGCGCGATCGCCTGCTCGGCCAGGCCGCTGCGCACGTGCTCCACGTAGTCGCGCGGCGAGATGCCGGCGTGATCCTTGAACAGCCGGGCGAGGTGGCGCGGCGTCACGTGGGCCACGGCGGCCAGCGCGGGCACGTCCCAGTCGTGGCCGGGGCGCTCGCACACGGCGTTCTGCACGCGGTGCACGGCCGGATGCAGGTGGTTGCGGCCGTCCAGCAGCGGCGAGCGTTGCGGGTCGTCGGCGCCGCGGCGCTGGAACACGACCATCGTCTCGGCGACGGCCGCGGCCACGGCGTCGCCGCAGACGTCCCCGATGCAGTGGAGCGCCAGGTCGATGCCGGCCGTGATGCCCGCGCTGGACCACAGCGGGCCGTCGACGACGAACACGCGGTTCGCGCACACCTGGGCCTGCGGCGCGAGCGCGGCCAGCAGGTCGAGGTGCTCGTGGTGCGTGGTGACCTGGCGCCGGCCGACGAGGCCCGCGTCGGCCGCCAGCAGGGTGCCCACGCACACGGTCAGGAGCCGGTGCGCGGCCGCGCCCGCGGGCGTCACGCGCGCGAGCGCGGGCGCGACCACCGTCGACAGCCAGTGCCGCGCGCCGAGCCAGCCGTTGCGCTGCAGCACCGGCAGCGTGTGCTTCAGCCCCGGCCGCCCCAGCAGCACGACCCACGCACCGGGCGGCAGCTCGTCCGGCAGCGGCTCGAGGTTCGCGAGCTGCAGCCCGATCGACGTCTGCACCTCGGGCTGCGCGCAGACGTAGCGCAGGCGGAACGCCGGCGCCTGCCCGCGGGCCTCGAGCTGCTGGTTGGCCAGGCGCAGCGCCTCGGCCGGCCCGACCAGGTCCAGCAGCAGCGTCTCGGGCAGGACCAGGAACAGGACGTCGATCATCGCGCGCAGACGCTCACTGGGCGCGGGCCAGCGCCTGCTCCACGTCCACGAGCGTGGCGAAGCGGTCGACCAGCACGGTCTCGGTGCGCTCGCGGATCTCGGCGGCGGTCAGCGTGCGGCCGGACGGCGTGGCCATGTCGAAAGTGAGCGTGGCGTCGCCGCAGAAGTCGACCTCCCAGCCCTCGTCGCTGGCGTGGCGCGTGGTCGTCTCGCAGCATTGCTCGGTGCGGATGCCCGCGATGATCAGGCGGCGGATGCCGTTGCGGATCAGCCAGGTCGCCAGCGGCGTGCCCACCAGCGAGCTGTGGCGGTGCTTCTCGATCGTGAGCGCGGCCTCGAAGTCGGCCAGGCCGGCGAGCGGGCGCACGAACGGGCTGCCGTGCGCGAACGGGTTGGCGGGCGTCTGCGGGCCGTCGGTGTGGAACACGCGCACGATCGGGATGCCGCGCGCCTGGGCGCCGTCGATCAGCGCATTGGCGTGCTTGAGGAACACGTCTGCGCCAGATTGCGACCAGTACGGGCGCTGCGGGAACGATTCCTGGACGTCGATCATGATCAGGGCGGTCTGCATGGCTTCTCTCCTGCGGTTGGATGACAGGAATGTTGCCCTCCCGCCGCCATTCTGGCAGGGCCGCCGCGCGACAGCTTGCGGACGTTTCAGGACATCAGCGCCACGCCGCCATCCCGTCGATGGCCTGGGCCACGGCGGCGCGCGCCTGCGTGACGACGGCGCGCTTCCACTCGGGCGTGTCCGTGAAGAACGCGTGGCGCATCGCGGCGGCGGCCAGCACGGTGTGGCCGTCGTGCGGCAGCCGGCGGCGCGCGTTCCAGTGGTCGTAGCGCAGCGCCTGCAGCACGGCCTCGGCCGGCTGGGTGCCGAATTCCAGCGTGATGCCGGCGTAGGCGGCCTGCGGGCACTCGTCGTACACGGCGTGCCACAGGTTGCCGTGCAGGTCGGACGACGTCGACGAGCCGTCGTCCGTGAACGTGATGCGGTTGCCCCACCAGGCCTTGGCGCGGTGCTTGGCGGCGTCGTCGTCGCGCGCGGCGAAGATGCGCTCGCCCACGCCGCTCTCGCCCAGGCCGCTGTGCACGTCGATCCAGCCCAGCAGCTTGCAGCGGGTGGCGTGCTGGCGCAGCACCATGCGCAGCGTCTGCTGGCTCCAGGTCGGGCTGGTGCCGCCGTAGAACAGGCCGTCGGGATGCCGGTACTGGCCGCCGGAGATCGCGGCCTGCAGCGCCGGCATGCCGTGCGATGCGCCGTAGGACATCAGGTGGCGCTCGTCGCCCTGGGTCGGCGGCCAGGCCTCGGGCAGCAGGCACGCGGCCAGCTGGTCGTAGCCCGGGTTGCCCGGCGGCGGCCGGCGGAAGTCGATGAAGTTGCGATTGAGGTCGACGCCCTCGTGCGTGACGCGGCGCCCGAACGAGAAGCCCCACGGGTTGAGCGCATGCACGAACAGCAGCGCGACGCCGGCCAGCCGCGCCTTCGCGCGCAGCGGCTCGTCGTACAGCAGCGCCACCTGCGCGCCCGAGCCACAGAAGCCCTCGACGCCGTGGCAGCCGCTGGACACGATCAGCAGCGCGTCGGCGTCGTCGGCCCCGACGCGGGCGACGTCCATCGCCAGCGTCTCGAGCTCCACGCCGCGCAGCGGCTCGGGATGCGACTCCAGCTGCGTGCCGTGCGCCGCCGCGAGGAACTTCGCGCGCGCCTCGGCGTAGTTGTGGGCAAACGGTTCCGGCGGAGTCCTCATGCTGATCTCCCGTTAAGCGATGGCACTGTGCGCTGGCCGCAGGCCCACCCAAGCTCTCGGGAAGCGAGGGTCGCCACCCGAGCCGAACCGAGCGCCCCCTCGGGGGGCAGCGACGTCAGGAGCGTGGGGGCCTGTGAAACCACTTCTCCACGAGGCGGATCCACAAGGTGCCGCCCAGCGGGATCAGGTCGTCGTTGAAGTCGTAGTGCGGGTTGTGCAGCGTGCACGGCCCGAGATTGTGGGCGGCGGATGTGTCAGCCGCATCACCGCTGTAGGCCAGGCGGTGGCGGCCGTCGCCGTTGCCGATGACGAAGTAGGCGCCGGGCTTCTCGAGCAGGAAGTAGCTGAAGTCCTCGGCGGTCATCGACGGCTCGAAGGCCAGCGTGTTCCCGGCGCCGACGGTGTCGCGCATCACGCCGGCCACGAACTCGGCCTCGTCGGCGTGGTTGACGGTGGGCGGGTAGTTGCGGTGGAAGCGGAACTCCACCGTGGCGCCGAACGCGGCCGCCGTGTGCTGGGCGATCTCGCGCATGCGCTGCTCGATCAGGTCGAGCACCGGCAGCGTGAACGTGCGCACCGTGCCCTCGATGTGCGCCGAGTCGGGCACGACGTTGGTGGCCTCGCCGGTGTGGATCGTGGTGACCGAGATGACGCCCGTGTCGGTGGGCTTCTTGTTGCGCGTGATGATGGTCTGGAACGCCTGCACCATCTGGCAGGCGATGGGCACCGGGTCGATCGACAGGTGCGGCAGCGCGGCGTGCGATCCGCGGCCGCGGATCGTGATGAAGAACTCGTTGCTCGACGCCATGCACGGCCCGGGGCAGACGGCCAGCTGGCCGGCCTTGATGCCGGGCCAGTTGTGCATGCCGAACACGGCATCCATCGGGAACTCGGCGAACAGGCCGTCCTTGATCATCTCGCGCGCGCCGCCGCCGCCTTCCTCGGCCGGCTGGAACAGCAGGTAGACGATGCCGTCGAAGTCGCGGTGCCTGGCCAGGTGCTGCGCAGCGGCCAGCAGCATCGCGGTGTGGCCGTCGTGGCCGCAGGCGTGCATGCGGCCCGGGTTCCGGCTGCGGTGCTCGAAGGTGTTGGACTCGGACATCGGCAGCGCGTCCATGTCGGCGCGCAGGCCGATGGCGCCGCCCGACTTGCCACGCTTGCCCTCGACGATGCCGACCACGCTGGTCTTGCCCAGCCCGCGCCGGATCGGGATGCCCCATTCGGTGAGCTTGGCGGCCACCAGGTCGCTGGTGCGCTCTTCCTTGAAGCAGAGCTCGGGATGCGCGTGGATCTCACGTCGGAGCGCGGTGATGGCGGCGGCGTCGGCCAGCAGGGATTCGATGACGTTCATGAGCAGCAGCGATGGAGCGGTTCCGAGGCATCTTAGTCCTGTCGGGTGCCCGGTGGTGCGCTTGCGGGCGACGCCATGTTGTGCGGTTGGGTTGTCCTGTCCGGCGCTGCCGCTCATCGATTGCAAGCGAGGTCCAAGGGAGCGGCGGAACCGGCTCTGCCGGGCCGCTCGCGGCCGGCCTCTCGGGGCAGGGAGCGCGAGCGACCGCGGGGCACTGCGATATGGGATCATTTCGGGATGACCGATCCGCTCGCCACGACCCACCCGGCCGACGCCCCGCGCACCGTCCGGGCCGCCTGCCCGCACGACTGCCCCGACACCTGCGCGATGCGCGTCACCGTCCAGGACGACAAGGTCATCAAGCTGCACGGCGACCCCGATCATCCGACCACCAACGGGGCGCTGTGCACGAAGGTGTCGCGCTACGCCGAGCGCACTGAACACGTCGAACGCGTGCTCAGGCCCCTCAAGCGCGTCGGGCCCAAGGGCCGGGGCGAGTTCGTGGAGGTGTCGTGGGACGAGGCGCTGGGCGACATCGCCGCCCGGCTGGCCGCGATCGCGGCGCGCGACCCCGAGGCCATCGTGCCCTACAGCTACGCCGGCACGATGGGCCAGGTGCAGGGCGAGGGCATGGCTGCGCGCTTCTTCAACAAGCTGGGCGCGTCGCGCCTGGATCGCACGATCTGCTCCAGCGCCGGCGGCGACGCGCTGGCCGCCACGTACGGCGGCAAGGTGGGCATGCACATCGAGCACTTCGCCGAGAGCCGGCTGATCGTCATCTGGGGCAGCAACTCGATCGCGTCGAACCTGCACTTCTGGCCGATCGCGCTGGCCGCCAAGCGCGCCGGCGCCACGCTGGTGTGCATCGACCCGCGCCGCACCGAGACGGCCGAGAAGTGCCACGTGCACCTCGCGCTGACGCCCGGCAGCGACGGCGCGCTGGCGCTGGCCGTGATGCACGAGCTGATCGTCAACGACTGGCTCGACCACGACTACATCGCCCGCCACGTCGACGGCTGGGCCGGCCTGCGCGAGCGCGCGCTGCAATGGCCGCCGGAACGCGCGGCCGTGGAGTGCGGCCTGACCGTCGACCGGATCCGCGACTTCGCGCGCCTGTACGGCACGACCAGGCCGGCGGGCATCCGCCTGAACTACGGCATGCAGCGCGTGCGCGGCGGTGGCAACGCCGCGCGGCTGGTGGCGCTGCTGCCGTGCCTGACCGGTGCCTGGCGCCATCGCGCCGGCGGCATGCTGCTGTCGGCCTCGGGCTGGCTCAGGGACTTCCGCAATCCCGGCTTCGACCACGCCGAGCTGCTGGCCGGCCGCACGCCGCGCATCGTCAACATGAGCACGATCGGCGACGACCTGCTGCGCGCATCCGGCGAGACGCTGCCCGACGGCCGCGCGTTCGGGCCGCGCATCGAGGCGCTGATCGTCTACAACAGCAACCCGGTGGCGGTGGCGCCGGATTCGCGCCGCGTGGTCGAGGGCTTTCGCCGCGAGGACCTGTTCACCGTCGTGCTGGAGCACTTCCTGACCGACACCGCCGACCATGCCGACTACGTGCTGCCCGCCACCACGCAGCTGGAGCATTGGGACGTGCACGGCAGCTACGGCCATACCACGGTCGTGATCAACGAGCCGGCGCTGACGCCGCGCGGCCAGTCGCGCTCCAACGCCGCGATCTTCCGCGCGCTGGCGCAGCGCATGGGCTTTGCCGAGCCGTGCTTCCTGGACGACGACGAGACGCTGGCGCGCCAGGCGTTCAAGGGCCCGGTGCCCTTCGAGCAGCTGCGCGAGGTGGGCTGGGCGCGGCTGCCGCTGCCCGAGGCGCCGTTCGCCGACGGCGGCTTTCCGACGCGGAGCGGCAAGGCGCAGTGCGATGCGCCCGGCATCGGCGTGCCCGACTACGTGCCGCCGTACGAGAGCGTGCGCAGCGCGCCCGAACTCGCGCGACGCTTCCCGCTGGCGATGATCTCGCCGCCGGCGCGCAACTTCCTGAACTCCACGTTCGTCAACGTCAAGAGCCTGCGCGCGATCGAGCGGGAGCCCATCCTCGAGATCGCCGCCGCCGACGCCGGCGCGCGCGGCATCGCCGACGGCGACCAGGTGCGCGTGTTCAACGACCGCGGCGACTACCGCTGCGTCGCGCGCGTGAGCGAACGCGCCCGCGCGGGCGTCGTGCACGGGCTTGGCGTGTGGTGGCGCAAGTACGGCCTGGACGGCACCAACGTCAACGAGCTGACGCACCAGAAGCTCACCGACCTCGGGCGCGCGCCGTCGTTCTACGACTGCCTGGTCGAGGTCGAGCGCGCGCAGGCGGCCTGAGCATGCGCTGGTGGCCGAGGGGACGGGCGGCGCGCTGGAGCCTGGCGAGCGCGCTGGGCGTGGCCGGCGTCGTGCTGGCGGGGCTGGGCACGCTGTGCGCGACGTCGGGCTGCTCGTCGATCGACTACCTCAGCCAGTCGGCCAGCGGCCATGTGCGGCTGCTTGCCAGCGCGCGTCCGGTGCAGGACGCGATCGCCGACCCGACGACGCCGGAAGGCCTGCGCAAGCGCCTGGAGCTGACGCAGCGCATGCGCCAGTTCGCGGTGACCGAGCTGCACGAGCCCGACAACGGCAGCTACCGCTCCTACGCCGACTTGAAGCGCAGCGCCGCGGTGTGGAACGTGGTGGCGGCGCCCGAGCTGTCGCTCAAGCTGGAGACCTGGTGCTTCCCGATCGTGGGCTGCGTCGGCTACCGCGGCTACTACGACCTGGCCAGCGCCAACGCGGCCGCCGAACCGCTGAAGGCGCAGGGGCTGGAGGTCGATGTCTACGAGGTGCCCGCGTATTCGACGCTGGGCTGGATGAACTGGATCGGCGGCGACCCGTTGCTCAATACCTTCGTGCAATGGCCCGAAGGCGAGCTGGCGCGGCTGATCTTCCACGAGTTGGCGCACCAGGTGGCCTACGCGCCGGGCGACACGACGTTCAACGAGTCCTTCGCGACGGCCGTCGAGCGCATCGGCAGCCAGCGCTGGCTGGAGGCCAACGCGTCGCCCGAGGTGCGCGAGCGGCAGGCGCTGACGGAAGTGCATCGGCACGACTTCCACGTGCTGGTGCGCGCCTGGCGCGCGAAGCTCGACGCGATGTACAAGAGCGACTTGCCCGACGCCGAGAAGCGCCGGCAGAAGGCCGAGCTCTATGCCGGCATGCGCGCCGACTACGAGGCGCTCAAGCGCGACAAGTGGGGCGGCTACAAGGGCTACGACCACTGGTTCGCCACCGCCAACAACGCGGCGATGGGCGCGCAGGCCGCCTACGACGACCAGGTGGGCGCGTTCGAGCGCCTGTTCGTCGCGCAGGGCAGCGACTTCGACCGCTTCTATGCCGAGGTGAGGCGCATGGCCGCGCTGACCCGGCCCGAGCGCGACGCCGCGATGGCGAAGTACCGCGATCCGGAGCCGCTGCCGGCGCCTGTCGTCGCGCCCGCAACACCGGCGTCCGCGGCGTCCGTTTCCGGCTGAATCTCGCCGAGAATTCCAGAAGAACGAGGAGACCGGATGGCCGACCTGCACCTGCATCGAGAACACACCCTGGGCCTGGCGCGCGCGCGCAAGGTCGCGATGAAATGGGCCGAGGACGTCGAGAGCAAGCTCGACATGGAATGCACGATGATCGAGGGCGACGACGAGGACGTGCTCGAGTTCACGCGCTCGGGCGTGGACGGTCGCATGACGGTGGCCGCCACGTTCTTCGACCTCGAGGCCAAGCTCGGCTTCCTGCTCAAGCCCTTCCTCGCGTCGATCGAGGCCGAGGTGCGAAAGCAGCTCGAGGAGGCGCTCGCCAAGGAAGAGGCCAAGGCGACGAAGGCGCCCAAGCCGGCGGCCAAGGCTGCCGCGGCCAAGGCGCCCGCCAAGAAGAAGTGATTCCCGCTTCGGCGCGCAGGACAGGCCCTGCGACGCGCGCGGGCGACGCTCACTTCAGGTCTTCGATCAGGTCGACGTAGGCCTGCTTGGCCTCGTCGGACGACTGGCCCTTCAGTTCGTTCCAGGCGTCCCACTTCGCGCGGCCCACCATGTCGGTGAAGCCGGGGCGCTTGTCCTGAACGTCGCCGTCGGTGGCCTGCTTGTAGAGCGCGTAGATCTTCAGCAGCGTCATGTTGTCCGGGCGCTCAGGCAGGTTCTTGCTGTCGGCGACGGCTTGTTCGAATTGCTCGGTGAGGGTGCTCATGGCGAAAGTTCCGGAGTGGGTGGAAGTCAGGCTTGACGGGGCGGATGTTAAACACCAATCTCGCAAGCCGGGCCGAGAGAATGCCGGGACGCCACTCTAGTCCTGAATATGCACGGGGAGAATTCTTGAGCGCACACGTTGAACGCATGTCCCGGGTCGACACGGCCTGGCTGCGCATGGACACCGAGGCCAACCTGATGATGATCGTCGGGGTCTGGCTGATCGAGCCGCAGCTGCCGCTGGCCGAACTGCGCGAACGCGTCGAGACGGCGCTCCTGAAGTACGGACGCTTCAAGCAGAAGGTGGTGGAAGACACGCTCGGCGCGCAGTGGGTCGACGACGACCACTTCGACCTGGCCGCGCACGTGGTGCCCGAGACGCTGGAGCTGTCCAGGGGCCAGGCGCCGCTGGACGGCCTGAAGCACTACGTCGGCGAGCTCGCCACCCAGCCGCTGAACCCCAGCCGGCCGCTGTGGCAGTTCCACCTGTTCGAGAACTTCGAGACCGGCCGCACCGCGCTGGTGGCGCGCATCCACCACTGCATCGCCGACGGCATCGCGCTGATCTCGGTGATGCTGTCGATCACCGACGGCGGCAAGTCGCCGCCGGCACGCCGGCAGCGCGACGCCGACGAGGACGGCGAGAACGACTGGATCGCCGACTACCTGATCAAGCCCGCCGGCGACCTCGCGGTCAAGGCGATCGGCGTGTACGGCGCGGGCCTGGGCAAGGGCGTCGAGATGATGGCCGACCCCGCCGCGCCGATCAACGGCAGCATGGAGATGGCGCGCATCGGCGCGCAGGTGGTGTCGGACGTCGCCGCGATGGCGCTGATGCCCGACGACTCGCCCACCAGCCTGAAGGGCAAGGCCACGCCGGGCAAGCGCGTCGCGTGGGGCGAGCCGCTGCCGCTGCCCGACGTCAAGGCGATCGGCCACGCGCTGGGCGGCTCGATCAACGACGTGCTGCTGGCCAGCGTGGCCGGCGCGATCGGCAGCTACCTGCGCGACAAGGGCGAGGATCCCGCGGGCAAGGAGATCCGCGCGATGGTGCCGGTGAACCTGCGCCCGCTGGACAAGGCCTGGCAGCTGGGCAACCGCTTCGGCCTGGTGCCGCTGGTGCTGCCGATCGGCATCGCCAACCCGATCGAACGGCTGGCCGCCGTGCGGGCGCGCATGCAGGAGCTCAAGGGCGGCTACCAGCCGCTGCTGGCGTTCGCGCTGCTGTCGGTGGCCGGCGTGCTGATCAAGCCGGTGCAGCACGCGCTGCTGGGCCTGTTCGCCAAGAAGGCCACGGCCGTAATGACCAACGTGCCTGGTCCCGCCGTGCCGCTGAAGATCTGCGGCCGCACGCTCAGGCAGGTGATGTTCTGGGTGCCGGCGTCGGGCGACATCGGCATGGGCGTGAGCATCCTCAGCTACGGCGGCGGCGTGCAGTTCGGCCTGATCACCGATGCGCAGATGTGCCCCGACCCCGACGAGATCGTGCAGCGCTTCGGGCCGGAGTTCGATCAGCTGCTGTACCTGGCGATGATGCTGCCGTGGGAACGCTGAGGGCTCAGCAGCCCGTCTGAGGCTGCCAGCCGCCGTCCTTCAGGATCGTCGGGGCCGAGGCGTTGTCGACGTTGATCAGGGTCGCGATCGCGGCCTTCCTGTCCGTCGCTCGCAGGTAGTACGCCCTGGCGATTCGATACCCGACCCAGTACGCCAGGTCGCCCGGCTTTTCCGGCGTGCCGAAGCCGTTGTAGAGCCATCGCGACGTGTCGGTGCCCAGGGCGTCCTTCTGGAAGTCGTGTTCGATCGCGCACTCCTTGCCGCGCGTCCAGGTCTTCATCTGCCCGTAGCTGACGTCGCCCGACGTGAGTTCGGCCACCAGCTCGGCGCCGCCCTCGACCAGCGCCTGGAACAGCAGCGTCGCGCCCGGCGGCGCGTCGGCCTGCGACGCGGGCTGCTGCACGTGCGCCAGTTCGTGGGCGATGATGTGCGCGAAGCGATCGCCGGCGTCGGCGCCCATGACCGTCGCCTGGCACATCTTCTCCAGGCCGATCACGATGCCGTCCGGCGTCGTCGTGCCGCCGGTCGAGTCGCGGCCGATGACGAAGGTCACCGGCGGGAAGGTCGAGGCGGGGTAGAGCGCCGCCATGCGCATGTACACGCCTGGAAGCTGGGCCTTCGTGTCCGACAGCGCGGCCAGGCAACTGCGGGCCTGTTCGTAGACGGGCGGCCGCTTCGCGATGGCGTCCGCCAGCTTCGTCGCGTTGCCGATGCGCGCGTCGACAAAGCTTCTCAGGGCCTCGGAACCGGCGTCGAAGTACCCTGCCTGCAGCTGCCCGGCGCTCGGGTGGCCGTGCGACTTGTCGTACACGCGGTAGAAGCGCCCGACGTCGTCGATGCGCACGTCCGGCACGGGCGCGGCCGCGTGCGCAAGGCCCGCGACCAGCAGCCCCGCGACGACGAGCCCGCTGCGGGCGCCGCTCATTCGTCCTCGAGCTCTTCCTTGGCCATCTCCACGTCCAGCCGCTCCATCGCGTCCATCGGCGTGCACTCGGCGGCCTCGGCGTAGAGCTTCTCGGCTTCCTTCATGCGCTTGTCGCCCTCGAGCATCACCAGGCCGTTGGCGTATTCGACGCGGGCGATGGCGGAGTCGGGGTTCAGCGCGAGCGCTTCCTTGAACATCTTCAGGCCGGTGGCGGTGTCGGCGCCCTGGGTCTTGCCCAGCAGCTTGCCGACCTTGTCGATCACCTCGGCGTGGAAGGCGCCCAGCGCGATGTGCGCGTCGGCGTGCCTGGGCGCCAGCGCGATCGTCGTCTCGAGCGCGTTCTTGACCTTCGCGCCGAGGCCTTGCGTCAGCGCCTTGGCCACGCTGATGCCCTGGCTGTAGCGGCCCAGCGCGTAGGCCTGCCAGTAGTGCGCGTTGGCCAGCTTCGGGTTGGCCTTGGCTTGCGCCTCGGCGCGCTCGGCCACCTCCAGGAACATCGCGAGCTTGGTCTTCTCGCTGGATTCGAGGTAGTTGGCGTAGATGGACTGCGCCTTGTTGGCGACGACGATGCCGGCGTCACCGGCCTTCAGGCCCGCGTCATGGGCCTTCTTGAAGTCGCCGGCGTGGAACGCGGCCCAGGCGGCGAGCACCGCCTCGTCCTTCGGGAAGGCCTCGGCGTCGCCCTTGTGCAGGCGGGCCCAGTGCTTCTTGAGCGCCGCGGCGTCGTAGGTGTAGTCGGCGGCGTCGTAGGGGAAGGCGGTCCATTTGGCCATGGCGTTGTCTCTTTCGCGTTCTCGAAGTGGAAGGATCTTGTCAGGACTTGTAGGCGCCCGCCAGCCGCTGCAGGTGCTCGCGCGCGGCGGGTTCGAGGTAGGGCGTGAGCAGCGACAGCACGTGCCACGCGCCGCGCGCCAGCGTGGCACCGGCCTGGTCGGGCTCCAGCGCCTTGCGCGGCTCGCGCACGTACTCGTAGCTGAGCCAGTAGGTGAGCACCACCACCATCGAGGTGGCCACGGACGGCAGGTCGGAGCGGGCGATGCGCACCTCGCTGCTGCGGTTCATGCCATCGAGCACGGCCTCGACCGCGCGCGACTTGTTCTTCAGCACGTACTGGAAGTGCGTCTCCAGGCGGCGGTTCTTCGACAGCAGGTCGTTCAGGTCGCGATACAGGAAGCGGTATTGCCACACCAGCTCGAACATCATGTGGAAGAACAGCCAGGCATCCTCCACGTTGGCGACGTTGTCCGCGGCCTGCAGCAGTTCGTTGAGCGCCTTCTCGTAGCGGTCGAACAGCGCGTTGATCAGTTCGTCCTTGGCCGGGTAGTGGTAGTACAGGTTGCCCGGGCTGATGTGCAGTTCGGCCGAGATGAGCGTCGTCGACACGTTCGGCTCGCCGAAGCGGTTGAACAGGTCCAGCGTGACTTCGAGGATCCGTTCGGCGGTGCGGCGCGGTTTCTTGGCTTCCATGTCTTCGCTTTTTTCAGTTGGCGAAATCTAGCACCCCGGCGCGCCGATGCACAGATTCGGAAGCCCGTGTTGTAGAGGCACTTCTCGACAAGTTCCTACAATCCTCGCCCTATGTCCGCGATTTCCTTCCAACAAGTCGAAAAGACCTACGGCAGCGGCGTGCGGGCGCTGGGCGGCGTGTCCTTCGACGTCCAGCCCGGCGAGTTCTTCGGGCTGCTCGGGCCCAACGGCGCGGGCAAGACCACGCTGATCAGCATCCTGGCCGGCCTGGCGCGCGCCACGAACGGCAAGGTCACGGTGATGGGGCACGACGTCGTCGACGACTACGCCGCCGCCCGCAGGTCCCTGGGCATCGTGCCGCAGGAACTCGTGTTCGACCCGTTCTTCTCGGTGCGCGAGACGCTGCGCATCCAGAGCGGCTACTTCGGCGTGAGGAACAACGACGGCTGGATCGACGAGCTGCTCGCCAGCCTGGGCCTGGCCGACAAGGCCGACGCCAACATGCGCCAGCTCTCGGGGGGCATGAAGCGTCGCGTGCTCGTCGCGCAGGCGCTGGTGCACCGGCCGCCGGTGATCGTGCTGGACGAGCCCACCGCCGGCGTCGACGTCGAGCTGCGCCAGACGCTGTGGCAGTTCATCGCGCGCCTGAACCGCGAGGGTCACACGGTACTTCTGACCACGCACTACCTCGAGGAGGCCGAGGCGCTGTGCCAGCGCATCGCGATGCTCAAGCAGGGCAAGGTGGTGGCGCTGCAGCGCACGTCCGAGCTGCTGGCCGGCACCGCGAGCACGATGCTGCGCTTCAAGACCGACCACGCGCTGCCCGCCAGCCTCGCGGAACGCGCGCGGGTGACCGGGCGCTTCGCGCAGGTGAGCGCGCGCGACGCCGCCGACGTCGAGTCCGTGCTGGCGCTGCTGCGCGAGGCGGCCGTGCCGATCGAGGACCTCGAGATCGGCCGCGCCGACCTGGAGGACGTCTTCCTGGACATCATGACCGCGGAGCACCAGGATGATCCCGCTCGGCCGCCCGAAGGGCGAATGCCCCCGCTCGGCGGGGAGGCGCGAAGCGCCAGGGGTGCCCGATGACCGCGCGTATCGTGCTGGCGGGCGCGCAGCCGCTGTTCCGCAAGGAGATCCTGCGTTTCTGGAAGGTCTCGTTCCAGACGGTGGCCGCGCCGGTGCTCACCGCGGTGATGTACCTCGTCGTGTTCGGCCACGCGCTCAACGGCCGCGTGAGCGTGTACGAGGGCGTCAGCTACGTCCAGTTCCTGATCCCGGGCCTGGTGATGATGAGCGTGCTGCAGAACGCGTTCGCCAACAGCTCGTCGTCGCTGATCCAGAGCAAGATCACCGGCAACCTCGTGTTCCTGCTGGTGACGCCGCTGTCGCCCGCCGCCTGGTTCCTCGCCTACACCGGCGCCGCCGTCGTGCGCGGGATGGTGGTGGGCGCCGGCGTGATGCTGGTGACCGTGTGGTTCGCGCCGCCGGGGCTCGCCAACCCGCTGTGGATCGTCACGTTCGGCTTGCTGGGCTCCGCGATGATGGGCACGCTGGGCCTGATCGCCGGGCTGTGGGCCGAGAAGTTCGACCAGCTCGCCGCGTTCCAGAACTTCATCATCATGCCGATGACGTTCCTCTCGGGCGTCTTCTACTCGGTGCACTCGCTGCCGCCGGTGTGGCACGTTGCGAGCCGCCTGAACCCGTTCTTCTACATGATCGACGGCTTCCGTGCCGGCTTCTTCGGGCAGAGCGACGTGTCGCCGTGGATCAGCCTGGGCGTGGTCGGCACGGCGTTCGTGGCGGTCTCGGCTGTCGCGCTGGGCCTGCTGCGCAGCGGCTACAAGCTGAGACACTGACGGCCCCCTCGCTCCTCGTGTCGAGAAGCATCCGGCTTGCAGGCCGGATGCCGTTCCGGCGGGGACTTGCTGCGCAAGCCCTTTGCCGCCTTCACTCCCCGAGTGGGAGCTCGGATGGGCTCGGGTAGTGACCCTCGCTGCCAGAGGCTTCCGACGTGAGGGATAATCCCGAGGCCATGACCGATCCCACGCCCCAAGACGTCCAGCGCTACATCGCCGACGGACTCACCTGCGATCACCTCGAGGTGGAGGGCGACGGCCGACATTTCTTCGCGACCATCGTGTCGCCGGAGTTCGAAGGCCTGCTGCGCATCCGCCGCCACCAGCGCGTGTATGCCGCCCTCGGCGATCGCATGCGCGAGCAGATCCACGCGCTGTCGATGAAGACGCTGACGCCGGCCGAGTGGGCCAGCCAGCGCGCGCTCGGCAGCGAGGCCGCCCGCCCTTCCCATTGACGCTGCCGCGCGGCCTCGCCGCGGGTGAGCCGCCGCGCGCCGTGCGCCGCTCTCCCGACGCGAGGCGCCCGGCACGATCACCGCCATTTCCGTCCGTCCTTCCCGCACGCTTTCCAAGCCAGATCCCAGCCATGGACAAACTCCTGATTCGCGGCGGCCGCCGCCTCCAAGGCGAGGTGACGATCTCCGGCGCCAAGAACGCCGCGCTGCCCGAGCTGTGCGCCACGCTGCTGGTGGCCGGACCGGTGACGCTGCACAACGTGCCCAAGCTGCAGGACGTGGCCACCGCGCTGAAGCTGATCCGCAACATGGGCGTCGCCGTGAACTGGGGCGCCGAGATCGACGGCGGCCGGCTGGACGAGGTGACGATCGACGCCGCCGGCCTGACCACGCCGGAGGCGCCGTACGAGCTGGTCAAGACGATGCGCGCCAGCATCATGGTGCTGGGCCCGCTGCTGGCCCGCTTCGGCGAGGCGACGGTGTCGCTGCCCGGCGGCTGCGCGATCGGCTCGCGCCCGGTCGACCAGCACATCAAGGGCCTGCAGGCGATGGGCGCGGACATCCGCGTCGAGCACGGCTACATCCTGGCCAAGGCCTCGCGGCTCAAGGGCGCGCGCATCACCACCGACATGGTCACCGTCACCGGCACCGAGAACCTGCTGATGGCCGCCACGCTGGCCGAGGGGGAGACGATTCTCGAGAACGCCGCGCAGGAGCCGGAGATCCCCGACCTCGCCGAGCTGCTGATCGCGATGGGCGCGAAGATCGAGGGCCACGGCACCAGCCGCATCCGCATCCAGGGCGTCGACAGGCTGCATGCGCCCGCGAAGCCGCACCGCATCGTGCCCGACCGCATCGAGGCCGGCACCTTCCTGTGCGCGGTGGCGGCGGCCGGCGGCGATGTCGTGCTGCGCAACGCCGAGGCGCGCCACCTCGAGGCCGTGGTCGAGAAGCTGCGCGACGCCGGCGCCACGGTCGAGGCCGGCGACGGCTTCATCCGCGTGAAGTCGGACGGCCCGGGCCACCTGAAGGCCGTGAGCTTCCGCACCAGCGAGTACCCGGCATTCCCGACCGACATGCAGGCGCAGTTCATGGCGATCAACTGCATCGCCGCGGGCTCGTCGACGGTGGCCGAGACGATCTTCGAGAACCGCTTCATGCACGTCAACGAGCTCGCTCGCCTGGGCGCGCGGATCGAGGTCGACGGCAAGCTCGCGGTGGTCAACGGCGTGGACAAGCTGTCGGGTGCGACGGTGATGGCCACCGACCTGCGCGCGTCGGCCAGCCTGGTGATCGCGGGGCTGGTGGCCGACGGCCAGACCATCGTCGAACGCATCTACCACCTCGACCGCGGCTACGACCGCATGGAAGCCAAGCTGCAGAAGCTGGGCGCCGACATCGAACGGGTCAAGTAATGCTCACCCTCGCGCTTTCCAAAGGCCGCATCTTCGAAGAGACGCTCCCGCTGCTGGCCGCCGCCGGCATCGAGGTGACCGAGGATCCGGAGAAGACCCGCAAGCTGATCCTGGCGACGAACCAGCCCGACGTGCGCGTCGTGCTGGTGCGCGCCACCGACGTGCCCACCTACGTGCAGCACGGCGGCGCCGACCTGGGCGTGGCGGGCAAGGACGTGCTGATCGAGCACGCGGCGTCCGTCGACGGCACCAGCGGCCTGTACCAGCCGCTCGACCTGAAGATCGCCAAATGCCGCATGAGCGTGGCCACGCGCGCCGACTTCGACTACGAGGCCGCCGTCAAGCAGGGCTCGCGCATCCGCGTCGCCACCAAGTACACGGCCGTCGCGCGCCAGCACTTCGCCGACAAGGGCGTGCACGTCGACCTCATCAAGCTGTACGGCTCGATGGAGCTGGCGCCGCTGACGGGCCTGGCCGACGCGATCGTCGACCTCGTCTCCACCGGCTCGACGCTCAAGGCCAACAAGCTGGTGGAGGTCGAGCGCATCATGGACATCTCCTCGCGCCTGGTCGTCAACCAGGCCGCGCTGAAGTTGAAGCGCGACCGCATCCGCAAGCTGATCGACGCCTTCGCCGGCGCGATCCCGAATTAAGCATCCTCCACTCCGCAGCATCACCATGCCGGTCCAGATCCGCCAGCTCGCCACCGCCGCCGCCGCCGACTTCGAAGCCGAGTTCGCCAAGCTGCGCCATTGGTCGGAGGAAGCGGATCATGCGATCGAGGATCGCGTGGCCGCGATCCTGGCCGACGTGAAGGCGCGCGGCGACGCGGCGGTGCTGGAGTACACGAACCGCTTCGACGGCATGGCCGCCACGAGCGTGGCCGCGCTGGAGCTCACGCGCGACGAGCTGAAGGCGGCGTTCGACGCGATCACGCCTGCGCAGCGCGCCGCGCTCGAGTCGGCGGCGCGCCGCGTGCGCGGCTACCACGAGCGCCAGCTGGAGGCCTGCGGCCGCAGCTGGCAGTACCGCGACGAGGACGGCACGCTGCTGGGCCAGAAGGTGACGCCGCTGGACCGCGTGGGCATCTACGTGCCCGGCGGCAAGGCGGCATACCCGTCCAGCGTGCTGATGAACGCGATCCCCGCGCACGTGGCCGGCGTCGGCGAGATCGTGATGGTCGTGCCCACGCCGCGCGGCGAGCGCAACCCGCTGGTGCTGGCCGCCGCCTGCGTCGCCGGCGTGCACCGCGTGTTCACCGTCGGCGGCGCGCAGGCCGTGGGCGCCCTGGCGTACGGCACCGCCACCATTCCGGCGGTCGACAAGATCACCGGCCCCGGCAACGCGTACGTCGCCAGCGCCAAGCGCCGCGTGTTCGGGCAGGTGGGCATCGACATGATCGCCGGCCCCAGCGAGATCCTGGTGCTGGCCGACGGCTCGACGCCGGCCGACTGGGTCGCGATGGACCTGTTCAGCCAGGCCGAGCATGACGAGCTCGCGCAAAGCATCCTGCTGTGCCCGGACGCCGCGTACATCGACGCGGTGCGCGCGGCCATCGACCGCCTGATCGGCGAGATGCCGCGCGCCGCCGTGATCCGCGCGTCGCTCGAAGGGCGCGGCGCGCTGATCCACACGCGCTCGATGGACGAGGCGTGCGAGATCAGCAACCGCATCGCGCCCGAGCACCTGGAGGTCAGCAGCAGCCAGCCCGAGCGCTGGGAGCCGCTGCTGCGCCACGCCGGCGCGATCTTTCTGGGCGCCTACACCAGCGAAAGCCTGGGCGACTACTGCGCCGGCCCGAACCACGTGCTGCCGACGTCCGGCACGGCGCGCTTCTCGTCGCCCCTGGGCGTCTACGACTTCCAGAAGCGCAGCAGCCTGATCCAGGTCAGCGAAGCGGGTGCTCACATCCTGGGGCCGATTGCAGCGGAGCTGGCGTACGGCGAAGGGCTGCAGGGCCATGCGCGAGCGGCCGAGATGCGCTTGCCCAAGAAGGCCTGATTCGCAGCAGGCGAATTGACACGAAGTTCGTGTCGCACGAAACTAGTGGAACACGAACTTCGTGGACTTCGGTATGGCGTCTTGCACCTTTCCGCGATGGCGCTGGCCGAAGCGCCAACGGCGCTGCAGGATGCGAGGCCCGATGCCGACTGACCAGACGACGCAGGGATCCGCTCGATGAAGAACGTCACCGTCACCATGGAAGACCAGGTCGCCGACTGGGCGCGCATGGAGGCGGCCCGTCGCAACACGAGCGTCTCGCGCCTGATCGGCGAGTTGCTGGCCGAGAAGATGCGCCACGACGACTCCTACGAACGCGCGATGCGCGAGGCGCTGGAGTTCAAGAGCTTCGGCCGCTCCGATGGCCGCCCGTTCGAACGCGGAGCGACCCGGTGAGCGCCGTGCCGCCCGTCGCGCCGCCGCGCGTGTTCGTCGACACCGGCGTGCTGCTGCACGCGGTCGACGACCACGACCCCGTGCGCCGCGACCGCGCCCGTACCTGGCTGGCCGGCTGCTGGACGGCCCGCTGCGGCCGCACCAGCGTGCAGGTGCTGTCCGAGTTCTACGCGCATGCCCGCCGCCACTTTCCCACCGCCATCTCCGCCGGCGACGCGCGCGCCCTCGTGCGCCGCTACCAGCACTGGAAGCCGTGGGTGGTCGACCATGCGACCATCGAGACGGCCTGGGCCATCGAGAGCCGCCACGAGCTGCCTTACGCCGATGCGCTGATCCTGGCCGCGGCGCAGCAGCAGGAATGCCGCTTCGTGGCGTCCGACCGCTGGGCGCACGGCCGGCAGATCGAATCGCTGACCGTGGTCGACCCGTTCGCCTCGTCCTTCGACGCCCTCGACACGATTGGAGCCGCCGCATGAGCCGCCTGTCCGACCGCATGTCCCGCTTCCTGCGCGCCGACGTCCAGGGCATGCATGGCTACGCCGTCCAGCCGAGCGCCGGGTTCGTGAAGGTGGACACGATGGAGAACCCGTTCCGCCTGCCCGACGCGCTGCGCAGGCAACTCGGCGAACGGCTGGCCGAGGTCGCGCTGAACCGCTACCCGGCCGAGCGCGGCGACGTGCTGCGCGCCGAACTCGCCAGGCACGCGCGCATGCCCGCCGACTGCGACATCATGCTGGGCAACGGCTCCGACGAGCTGATCAGCCTGCTCACGCTGGCCGCCGATGTGCCGGGCAACGTCGTGATGGCGCCGCTGCCGGGCTTCGTGATGTACGAGATGTCCGCGAAGCTGCAGGGCCTGAAGTTCGTGGGCGTGCCGCTGACGCCCGACTTCGAGCTCGACGGCCCCGCGATGCTGGCCGCCGTGCGCGAGCACCAGCCCGCGCTGCTGTACCTGGCCTACCCCAACAACCCGACGGCCAACCTGTGGGACGACGACGTCATCGACGCGCTGATCGAGGCCGCGCCGGGCCTGGTGGTGATCGACGAGGCCTACCAGCCGTTCGCCGCGCGCGATTCGCTGGCACGCCTGCAGCGCCACGAGCACGTGCTGCTGATGCGCACGATGAGCAAGTTCGGCCTGGCCGGCGTGCGCATCGGCTACCTGATGGGCCGCAGGCCGCTGATCGCCGAGATCGACAAGCTGCGCCCGCCGTTCAACGTCAGCGTGCTCAATTGCGAGGCGGCGCTGTTCGCGCTGGAGCACGTCGACGAGTACGCGCGCCAGGCCGCGACGATCCGCGCCGAGCGCGACAAGCTGCTGCGCGAGCTGCAGGCCTTGCCCGGCGTCGAGCCGTTCCCCAGCGAGGCGAACATGATCCTCGCGCGCGTGCCCGACGCCAGGCGCGTGTTCGAGGGCATGCGTGCGCGCGGCGTGCTGATCAAGAACGTGTCGGGCTTGCACCCGCTGCTGGCCAACTGCGTGCGCATCACGATCGGCACGCCCGAAGAGAACCCGCAGACGCTCGCCGCCCTGTACGGCGCGCTGCACGACCTGGAAGCCAATGCATGAACCATTCAGTGCCAACCTATCTGCGGGACGAGCGCCGGGCCGCCCCTAGCCGGCCCGCAGTCCCCTCGTGGGACGGAGCGCTGTACTCGGCGCGGGAGGGGCTCCAATGACCGCCCCCCGCATCGCCACCGTCCAGCGCGACACCAAGGAAACGCAGATCCGCGTGAGCGTCAACCTCGACGGCACCGGCGTGTCCAAGCTGCAGACGGGCATCGGCTTCTTCGACCACATGCTCGACCAGATCGCCCGCCACGGCCTGATCGACCTGGACATCCACGCCGTCGGCGACCTGCACATCGACGGCCACCACACCGTCGAGGACGTGGGCATCACGCTGGGCCAGGCGGTGGCGCAGGCCGTCGGCGACAAGAAGGGCCTGACCCGATACGGCCATGCGTATGTGCCGCTGGACGAGGCGCTGTCGCGCGTGGTGATCGACTTCTCGGGCCGCCCGGGCCTGTTCATGGACGTCGACTTCAAGTCCGGCATGATCGGCGCGTTCGACACCCAGCTCACCTACGAGTTCTTCCAGGGCTTCTCCAACCACGCCGGCGTGTCGCTGCACATCGACAACCTCAAGGGCCACAACGCGCACCACCAGGCCGAGACGATCTTCAAGGCCTTCGGCCGCGCGCTGCGCATGGGGCTGGCGCTGGATCCGCGCTCGCTGGGCGTGATTCCGTCGACGAAAGGATCACTGTGACCTCCACCGTCGCCGTCGTCGACTACGGGATGGGCAACCTGAAGTCGGTGTCGCAGGCCGTGATCAAGGCGGCCGAAGGCTCGGGCGTCGACGTGGTCATCACGCAGAGCGCCGACCAGGTCTACGCGGCCGACCGCATCGTGCTGCCCGGGCAGGGCGCGATCCGCGACTGCATGCGCGAGCTGCGCGACTCCGGCATGCTGGAGGCGGTGCTGGACGCCGCGCGCGAGAAGCCGATGCTCGGCGTGTGCGTGGGCATGCAGATGCTGCTCGATCACAGCGAGGAGCAGGACACCCCCGGCCTGGGCCTGATCCCCGGCACCGTCAAGCGCTTCCGGCTCGAGGGCCGCCTGCAGGACGACGGCAGCCGCTTCAAGGTGCCGCAGATGGGATGGAACCGCGTGCGCCAGGAGTTCGCGCATCCGCTGTGGGCCGGCATCCCCGACGAGAGCTGGTTCTACTTCGTGCACAGCTTCTACGCCGCGCCGTCGGAGGCCCGCCACAGCGCAGGCACCACCGAATATGGCGACCGCTTTACCTCGGCGGTGACGCGGGATAATATTTTCGCGACTCAGTTCCACCCCGAGAAAAGCGCCGACCTCGGTCTGGCGCTCTACCGCAACTTCCTGCACTGGATGCCCTGACGGGCCCGAGCCATGCTGCTGATTCCCGCGATCGATCTGAAGGACGGTCACTGCGTTCGCCTCGAACAGGGTGACATGTCGGTCTCCACGAGTTTCGGAGACGACCCCGCCGCCATGGCCCGACGATGGGTCGACGCCGGCGCGAGGCGGCTGCACCTGGTCGACCTGAACGGCGCGTTCGCCGGCAAGCCCGTCAACGAGTCGGCGGTCAAGGCCATCATCAAGGAAGTCGGCGGCGCGATCCCGATCCAGCTCGGCGGCGGCATCCGCGACCTGGACACGATCGAGCGCTACCTCGACGACGGCCTGAGCTACATCATCATCGGCACCGCGGCGGTCAAGAGCCCCGGCTTCCTGAAGGACGCCTGCACCGCGTTCGGCGGACACATCCTCGTGGGCCTGGACGCCAAGGACGGCAAGGTCGCCACCGACGGCTGGAGCAAGCTCACGGGCCACGAGGTGGTCGACCTCGGCCTGAAGTTCCAGGACTACGGCGTCGAGGGCGTGATCTACACCGACATCGGCCGCGACGGCATGCTCACCGGCATCAACATCGACGCCACCGTCAAGCTGGCGCAAGCGCTCACCATCCCGGTGTTCGCGTCGGGCGGCCTGTCCAGCATCACCGACATCGAGCAACTGTGCGCCGTCGAGGACGAGGGCGTCGAAGGCGTGATCTGCGGCCGCTCGATCTACACGGGGGCGCTCGATTTCACCAAGGCGCAGTCGCGCGCCGACGAACTGCTCGCCGGCTGAACCGCCTCCGGCGCTCGCTGCGCGCGGTCGCGCCGGGGTCAGGTCTTGAAAGTTGCGGGGTCGGGTCTTGCGTGTGCGCGCAAGCCTCGGTCGCGCGGCCTTCGACGAATCGGTGCCGCAATCTCGCGCGATTCCTTCGCTTGCCAGCTGTCCGGCGTCGACAGTGGACGATTCAAGACCTGACCCCGCAACTTTCAAGACCTGACCCCAGATCACCATGCTTGCCAAACGCATCATCCCCTGCCTGGACGTGACCGGCGGCCGCGTCGTCAAGGGCGTCAACTTCGTCGAACTGCGCGACGCCGGCGATCCGGTGGAGATCGCCGCGCGCTACAACGAGCAGGGCGCCGACGAACTCACCTTCCTGGACATCACCGCCACTAGCGACGCGCGCGGGCTGATCCTGCCGATCATCGAGGCGGTGGCATCGCAGGTCTTCATCCCGCTGACGGTGGGCGGCGGCGTGCGCGAGGTGTCCGACGTACGGCGCCTGCTCAACGCCGGCGCGGACAAGGTCAGCTTCAATTCGGCCGCCGTGGCCAATCCGCAGGTCATCAGCGACGCGTCCGACAAGTACGGCGCGCAGTGCATCGTCGTCGCGATCGACGCCAAGCGCCGCAGCGCCGAGGACGCCGCCGCGCGCGGCCCCGGCTGGGACGTCTACACGCACGGCGGCCGCAAGAACACGGGCCTCGACGCCGTGGCGTGGGCCAGGGAGATGGTGGCCCGCGGCGCCGGCGAGATTCTGCTGACCAGCATGGACCGCGATGGAACGCGCGCCGGGTTCGACCTCGAGCTGACGCGCGCGGTGTCGGACGCGGTGTCCGTGCCGGTGATCGCCTCGGGCGGTGTCGGCACCCTCGACCATCTGGCCGACGGCGTGCAGCAAGGCGGCGCCGACGCGGTGCTGGCGGCGAGCATCTTCCACTATGGCGAGCACACGGTGGGCGAGGCGAAGGCGTTGATGGCGGCCCGCGGGATTCCGGTTCGGCAGTGACATGGACGGCGCAATTGCGCCGATCGAAGGGGCCTCGCCCTTTCTCGACATCGCGCCGCGAGGTCGCCGCAAGCCGAGGTTGGCCGGCGCGATTCGAGGACAGGCCTGTCTTCGCTCCGCGATGTCCATCGTTTCTTTCGATCGTCGTCATGGCCACGGAGCGCGGAGTGGCCTGACCCCTCAGGCCGCGGCGCGCCTTTGGGAAGATGCAGCCCCTGCGACAATTGCGCCTGTTTTCTCGAAAGCTGTTTCCCGTGACCAACCCGTCCCGCCCCGCGCGTCCCAAGACGCCGTCCGGCCCGCGTGCGCTGCGCGCCGCCGCCGATGCGCACGATCCCTGGGACGACGACCGCCCCGCGCGCGTCACGCGCACCCCGCGCGCCGCGCGCGGTGCCGCCGCCGCGCCGTCGGCCCCCGCCCCGCTGACGCCCGCCCAGAAGCGCGAGCGCCGTGCTGCCGAGCACGCGCCCCACGAGATCCGCATCATCGGCGGCCAGTGGCGCCGCCGGCTGCTGCCGGTGCCCGACGTGCCCGGCCTGCGCCCCACGCCCGACCGCGTGCGCGAGACGCTGTTCAACTGGCTGGGCCAGGATCTGGACGGCTGGAGCGTGCTCGACGCCTTCGCCGGCACCGGGGCGCTGGGCTTCGAGGCGGCGTCGCGCGGCGCCGCCACGGTGCAGATGCTGGAGCGCGAGACGAAGCTCGTCGCCGGCCTGGCCGCCACCAAGGGCAGGCTCGACGCGGCCGCCGTCACCATCACGCAGGCCGACGCGCTCGCCTGGATGAAGCGCGCGCCGGCGCAGTTCGACCTGGTGCTGCTCGACCCACCGTTCGACGCCAACCTGTTCGAGCCGGCGCTGGCGGCGTCGCTGAACTGCGTCGTGCCGCAGGGCTGGATCTACCTGGAGGCGCCGGCGCCGCTGGACGCCGCGTCGCTGGCCGAGCGCGGCCTGGAGCTGTACCGCCACGTGCGCGCCGGCAACGTCCACGCGCACCTGCTGCGCAGGATGTGATCCGCGCGACCGCGCCTACGCAACATCGCCTAATCCGCGCGCACCTGGGCTGTGGAATGATCGCGCCGTAGCCAATGAACGAGACAACGCGGCCCCGGCCGCGCCCCGCAAGGCCCTCCATGACCAAGCTCACCGCCGTCTACCCCGGAACCTTCGACCCGATGACCCTCGGGCACCAGGACCTGATGCGCCGCGCCAGTGCGCTGTTCCCGCGGCTGATCCTGGCCGTGGCCGCCGGCCACCACAAGCGCACGATGTTCTCGGTGGAGGAGCGCCTGGACATCGCCCAGGAGCTGGCCCGGCCCTACAAGAACGTCGAGGTGGTGGCCTTCCGCGGCCTGCTGCGCGACTTCGTCGTGGCCAACGCCGGCAAGGTGGTGGTGCGCGGCCTGCGCGCGGTCAGCGACTTCGAGTACGAGTTCCAGATGGCCGGCATGAACCGCCAGCTGATGCCCGACGTCGAGACGCTGTTCCTGACGCCGTCCGACCAGTACCAGTTCATCAGCGGCACCTTCGTGCGCGAGATTGCCGCTCTCGGCGGTGATGTCTCCAAATTCGTGGCACCCTTGGTCCTGTCGAAGCTGAAGGACAAGATCTCCCAGCCCCGGGAAGAGTGAACGGCCATGGCCCTGATGATCACGGACGAGTGCATCAACTGCGACGTCTGCGAACCCGAATGCCCCAACGAGGCGATCTCGATGGGGGCGGACTACTACGTCATCGCGCCGGACAAGTGCACCGAGTGCGTCGGCCACTTCGACTCGCCGCAGTGCGTGCAGGTGTGCCCGGTCGAGTGCATCCCGATCAATCCGGAGCGCGTCGAGTCCAAGGACCAGCTGATGACCAAGTACCGAAAGCTGCTGGGGCTGGACGGCCCCGCGCCGACGCCGCCGACTGGCGCGCCGGCGTAAGGCCATCGCCGCGCGCCGCCGCGGCGACGCGCATCGGCGATCGATTACTTCCTTGTTCGCCCGAGCACCGGGCTCGACGCCGCACCCGACGTTACCTTGCGCGTGCGCGGCTTCTTCGGCACGCAATGCATCGTCGTCGTGTCGACGCAGGCCGGCGCCGCGGCGGCGATGCGCGTCGCCGGGGCCGGCGCCGAGGCGGGCGCCTCGCGCTGTCGGCGGCCGGCCTCGTACCAGGCGGCCAGGCGCTTGTCGCGCGCGGCGAGGTCTTGCGACTGTTGGCGCTGCGCGTCCGAGCGCGCATCGGCCACGTCCAGCGGCTTGGTGGCCGGATCCGCGCACGGACGGGCCGAGTAGCTGCTGCCGCAGCGCCAGACCTGCCGGTCGGCCGGCAGCGCGTCGGGCACCGTGGCGACCGACGGCGCCAGGATCTGCTCGGTGCTGGGCGGCGCCGACGCGGCCTTGTGCGGATGCGGCGTACGTGCCTGGCTGGCGTCGACGCCGAGCACGAGCGCGCCCCACAGGACGGTCGCGAGCGCGGGGGTGCGCGCGAGGGCGCCTGCGCGCGCGGCGGCCGGTCGCGGAAGAGGGTGGAAGCGGGATGTCGGGGTCGTCACTCTGCGGGCTCCTGCGTGCCGGCCGAAGCCGGCCCCGCAGGGCTCGCAGGGGACGTCGGCGACGGCGTGGCCGCCGGCACCTTGTTCATCAGCGACGACAGCAGCGGATTGAGCTGCGGCGGACGTGGAGGCTTGGGGCGCGGCGGCTTGGCGTGGATCTTCATCGTCGCCTTGTCCATGTCGCCCGCCAGGAGCAGATCGAGGGCTTTGAGGCTCTCGTCGACATTCTTCTCGATAAGTTCGCGTTCGGCGGCCGGCGGCTTGCGCAGCACGTAGGCCGCGACCTCGTTGCGGTCGCCCGGATGGCCGATGCCCAGGCGCAGGCGCCAGAAGTCGCCGGTGCCCAGCTGGGCCTGGATGTCCTTGAGCCCGTTGTGGCCGCCGTTGCCGCCGCCCTTCTTGAGCTTCATCTCGCCGGGGCGGATGTCGAGTTCGTCGTGCACCACGAGGATCTCCTCGGGCGCGATCTTGAAGAAGCGCGCGAGCGGTGCGACGGCCTTGCCCGAGAGGTTCATGTAGGTCAGCGGCTGCTGCAGCCAGACCGGACCCTCGGGCCGGTTCACGCGCGCGACGAAGCCGTGGTACTTCGGGTCGTGCACCAGCGAGCCCTTGAGCTGGCGCACCGCCTGGTCCACCCACCAGAAGCCCGCGTTGTGGCGCGTGTCCTCGTATTCCGCCCCGGGGTTGCCAAGGCCGACGATCAATCGAATCATGGGGCGATTATCCGCGGCGGCGGCGAGGCGACATGGCGAGGGTGGCTCCTGCGACTTCGCGCAGGAGGACGGCCGAGCTGCGCTTCAGGCGGCCGGCGTGACGTCGTCCGTCCACATCAGCGACGCGATCCTCCAGTCGCGCGCGGTGCGCACGAACTGCAGCGCCTTGGTGCCGCCGCCCTCGAAGGGCTGGCCGTCGAGCGTGCCGCGCTTGGCGTAGCGCAGCCAGCGCTGGGCGATCGCGCCGCGGATCTCGGTGCGCGACTCCGTCTCGTGTTCCTCGAAGTCGACGAGGCGGCCGCGCGCCAGCAGTTCGGCGCGCGGGGCGATGAAGCCGTGCACGCCCGTGGTGGTGACGGTGCCCAGCGAGTCGGCCATGCGCACGGTGGCATCCAGCATGAAGTAGTGCGGCAGCGCCGGCAGCGTGGGGACGACGCCGCCGCGATTGGTGAACGCGGCCAGGAAGCGGCGCGTCAGCGCGTCGATCTGGCGCTGGTCGTCGCCGCGCTCGACGCGCGGCGACTTGAACAGCCACGTGTCGTAGTCGTTGCCGACCAGGCGCGTGATGCCGGCGTCGCGCAGCCCGATCTGCTGCAGCACAGCGGCCGACGGCGCGTTGTCGGGGCTGGTGATGCCCCAGACCTCGGCCATGCCCAGCACGTCGTGGGCGTAGCGCACGCAGGCGTTGGCCGCCTCGCGGGCATAGCCCTGGCCGCGGAACGCGGGCATCAGCGCGTAGCCGACGTCGACCTCCAGCAGCGTGTCGCGCTTGATCAGGCCGCACATGCCCAGCAGCGCGCCGTCGGACTTGCGCTCGACGGCCCAGAAACCGAAGCCCAGCCGCCCGTAGACCGCGGTGTGGCGCGTGGCGATCCAGTGGCGCGCCTGGCGCCGCGTGCGCACGTTGCGCTCGCCGATGTTGGCGAGCCAGCCCGGGTCGTTGAGCAGCGCGCGCAGGAAGTCGGCGTCGGCGGCGGTGTCGTTGAACCAGCGCAGGCGCAGGCGGTCGGTCTCGAGGATCAGCATGGGGTCTCGCGGTCGTTGTCGTCGTTGGATCAGGCCGGCAGAAGCGCGGCGCGCGCGCCGGCGATCAGCGCCTGGCCGATCTGCTCCATCAGGCCGGAACGCGCGATCGGAGCGCCGGCCTCGCTGGCGTCGATGCCGGTGCCCAGCTTCCACTGGTGCCAGTACAGCGCGACGTCGATCGTCACCTCGGGGCGGATGGCCACCAGGGCCCCGGCGTCCAGGTGCGCGCGGGCGAGCAGCTCGGGGATCACCGCCACGCCCCAGCCCATCACCGCGGCGCGCGCGCCGGCCTCGCTGGACGGCACGAAGCGCTCCTTCAGTCGCGGGTCGCGCACGCCCATCGCGCGCGCCACCCACTGGGCCTGCATGTCGTCCTTGCGGTTGAACACGATGAAGGGCAGGCGCGCGAAGTTGCCCTCGTTCAGGCCGCCGGGCATCGCGAGCTCGACGAAGTCGGGGCTGGCGACGGCGATGTAGCGCATGTGGCCCAGCGGCTGGCAGGTGCAGCCGCGCAGCGCCATCGAGACCGTCGACACGCAGCCCAGCACCTCGCCCTCGCGCAGGCGGTCGTGCGTGAAGTCCTGGTCGTCGACGATCAGCTCCAGGCCGTAGCCCTCGCGCTGGCCGGCGTGCACGAGCGCGTCGAGCGCACCCAGCACCCAGGTGGCCAGGCTGTCGGCGTTGATCGCGATGGGCAGGCGTTCCTCGCGCATCTGCGCGGCGCCGAGCTCGCGCGCGGCGTCGGCGCGCAGCGCCTGCAGCTGGCGCGCATAGCGCAGCAGCACCTTGCCGGGCTCGGTCATGCGCAGCGGGCGCGAGCGCACCACCAGCAGCTGGCCGACCTGCGTCTCGAGCGCGCGCAGCCGCTGCGAGACGGCCGACTGCGTGATCGACAGCAGCTGCGCCGCGCGCTCGAAGCTGCCGGCCTCGGCGAGCGCGGCCAGCGATTCCAGCGCGGCGGGATCCAGCAGGTTCATAAGTAACGCTACTGTAATCGCTGCAATTTCGATGAACCTTCACACTTTCCCTCGGCGGGCCTACGCTGGATCGACCACGAATCCATCCACGGAGACAAGTCATGCAGATCGGCGTTCCGAAGGAAATCAAGAACCACGAGTACCGCGTCGGCCTGACGCCGGCCAGCGTGCGCGAGTTCGTCGCCCACGGCCACGCCGTGATGGTGCAGGCCGGCGCCGGCGCGGCCATCGGCCTGGATGACGCGCAGTACCGCGCGGCCGGCGCCACGATCGTCGACGGCGCGCAGGAGATATTCGCCAGGGCCGACATGGTCGTGAAGGTCAAGGAGCCGCAGCCGCAGGAGTGCGCGATGCTGCGTCCCGGCCAGTTGCTCTACACCTACCTGCACCTGGCGCCCGATCCCGAGCAGACCGCCGCGCTGGTGAAGTCCGGCGCCGTCTGCGTCGCCTACGAGACGATCACCGGCGCCAATGGCGGCCTGCCGCTGCTCGCGCCGATGAGCGAGGTGGCGGGCCGCATGTCGATCCAGGCGGGCGCCGCGCACCTCGAAAAGAGCAAGGGCGGCATGGGCGTGCTGCTGGGCGGCGTGCCCGGCGTGGCGCCGGCGCATGCCGTGATCCTGGGCGCGGGCGTCGTGGGCACGCACGCGCTGCAGTGCGCCGTCGGCGCGGGGGCGCGGGTGACGGTGCTGGACAAGAACGTCGACCGCCTGCGCCAGCTGGACCTCGTGTTCGGCAACCGCATCACGACGCTGTACTCGAACGCGCAGTCGGTCGAGGACTCCGTGCTCGCAGCCGACCTGGTCGTCGGCGGCGTGCTGATCCCCGGCGCCGCGGCGCCCAAGCTGGTCACGCGCGACATGATCTCGCGCATGAAGAAGGGCGCGGTCGTCGTCGACGTCGCGATCGACCAGGGCGGCTGTTTCGAGACCTCGCACCCGACCACCCACGCCGAGCCCACCTACATGGTCGACGGCGTCGTGCACTACTGCGTGGCCAACATGCCCGGCGCGGTGGCGCGCACGTCCACGTTCGCGTTGAACAACGCCACCATCGGCCCGGGCCTGGCGCTGGCCGACCAGGGCTGGCAGGCCGCGATGCGCGCCAATCCGCACCTGAAGGCAGGCCTGAACGTGGCGCAGGGCAAGGTCACGTTCGAGGCCGTCGCACAGGCGCTGGGCTACGACTTCACGTCGCCGAACGCGCTGCTCGACTGAACGCCGGCGCGACGGGCCCGGCAGGCGAGCGGGTTGCCGGCAATGATGACGGCGGCGTGACGGCCGCCGGATAAAATTGCCGGTTATGTCCCGTCTCGCCGTCCTGCCTCAATACGTCTATCCCAAGCGCCTGCTCACGAACTTCGCGGGCTGGGTCGCGGACAAGGAGCGCGGCAAGCTGACGCAGCGCCTGATCCGCAACTTCATCCGCGACTACGGCGTCGACATGAACGAGGCGCTGGAGTCCGACCCGGCCGCCTACAAGACCTTCAACGAGTTCTTCACGCGCGCGCTCAGGCCCGGCGCGCGCCCGCTCGCCGGCGCCGACCTGATCTGCCCCGTCGACGGCGCGATCAGCCAGTTCGGCCGCATCAACACGCACACCATCTTCCAGGCCAAGGGCCACGAGTACACGACGCAGGCGCTGCTGGGCGGCGACCCGGCGCTGGCCGACCCGTTCCTGGACGGCAGCTTCGCCACGATCTACCTCAGCCCGAAGGACTACCACCGCATCCACATGCCGTGCGACGGCCGCCTGACGCGCATGATCCACGTGCCGGGCGAGTTGTTCTCGGTCAACCCGGTCACCGCGCAGGGCGTGCCGGGGCTGTGGGCGCGCAACGAGCGCGTGGTGTGCCTGTTCGAGGGCCGGCGCGGGCCCTGGTCGCTGGTGCTGGTGGGCGCCACCATCGTCGGCAGCATGCAGACCGTGTGGCATGGCGTGGTCAACACGACGCGCCCCGGCAAGATCCGTGAATGGCGCTACGACGGCCAGGACATCGTGCTGAACAAGGGCGAGGAGATGGGCCGCTTCCTGCTCGGCTCGACGGTCATCATGACCTTCCCGAAGGACGACCTCGCCTTCAACCCCGCGTGGGCGCCGGCCAGGCCGGTGCGCCTGGGCGAGGCGATGGCCAACTACCGCGGCTGAGGGCGACGGCCCGGTCGCACGATGGGAGACCGGGCGCGATGACTTCGAGTGCATCGCCGACACGCGCCGGCGATCCTGCCGGGCCGCAGCCCGTCACGCTGCGCCCGATGACCGCCGACGACCTGCCGCTGCTTCACGCGTGGCTGGATCGGGCGCACGTGCGCGAATGGTGGGGTGAGGAGCGCTTCGACACGCTCGAGTCCGTCGCCGCGAAGTACCTGCCGCGTGTCCTCGCCGAGGAGCGCGTGACGCCCTGGATCGCGCTGCTGGGCGCGGCGCCGATCGGCTACTGCCAGTCGTACGTCGTGATGGGCGACGATTTCTGGCCCGACGAGACCGATCCGGGCGCGCGCGGCTGCGACCAGTTCCTCGGCGAGCCGGAACTGCTGGGCCGCGGGCTCGGCACGCGCGTCGTGCGCGCGCTCGTCGACACGATCTTCCGCGACCCCGCCGTGACGACGATCCAGGTCGACCCGTCGCCCGACAACGCGCGCGCCATCCGCTGCTACGAGAAGTCCGGCTTCCGTCGCGAGCGCCTCGTCACGACGCCGGACGGCCCCGCGCTGCTGATGATCCGGGCGCGTCCGAGGGCGGGTTGAAGCGGGCGCGGAAACGAAAAAGCCCCGACCAGGCGGGGCTCTCCAGGAATCTCACGCGGCCGTCGCCGCGCGCGATCACTTCTTGGCGGCGGGGGCGGCAGCCGGGGCCTTGGCCGGGGCGGCCTTGCCACCCTTGCCCTTGGCGGGCGCGGCGGCGGCGGCTTCGGCGGCGGCGGCTTCAGCGGCGGCGTCCACGGCGTCGACCTTCGGCTCCACGACCGAGACGACCACCGGGTTCTGCGTGCCGTGGCGCACGGCCTTGATGCCGGCCGGGAACTTCAGGTCGGACACGTGCAGCGACTTGCCCTTGACCAGGTCGCCCAGGTCGACCGAGATGAACTCGGGCAGCGCGGTGGCCAGGCATTCCACTTCCACGATGGTGGCGACGTGGTTGACCAGGCACTTGTCGGTCTTGACGGCCGGCGAATTCTCTTCGTTCGAGAAGTGCAGCGGCACCTTCTTGCGCAGGCGGGTCGTGGCGTCGACGCGCTGGAAGTCGATGTGCTGGACGATCTGCTTCCAGGGGTGCATCTGGAAATCACGCAGCAGGACCTGCGAGGTCTTGCCGGCCACGTCCATCTCGAGGACGGACGAGTGGAACGCTTCCTTCTTCAGGGCGAAGTACAGGGCGTTGTGATCGAGCTCGATCATTTGCGGCTCGCCGGCGCCGTAGACGATGCCGGGAACCTTGCCGGACAGACGCAGGCGGCGGCTCGCTCCGGTCCCCTGCAGGCTGCGCTCATAGGCGGTGAACTTCATGAAAAACTCCAAATGTTGGGCCCCGCGACCAGGCGCCCGAGATGAACGATCCAGCCACCGTTTCTCCGCTCGTGGGCGGACGGCCGAAGGATCGGGTGATGCGGCTCAGAAGTTGTTGTTCTGTTCCGCAAAAAGGGAGGTGACGGACTCGCCGTCGGAGATGCGGCGGATCGTCTCGGCGAACAGGAAGGCCACCGACAGCTGGCGGATCTTCTTGCAGCTCTTGCCGGCGTCCGACAGCGGCAGCGTGTTGGTGATGACGACTTCGTCGAGCGCCGAGTTCTTGATGCGCTCCACGGCCGGGCCGGAGAACACCGGGTGCGTGCAGTAGGCGTAGACGCTCTTGGCACCGCGATCCTTGAGCACCTCGGCGGCCTTCACGAGCGTGCCGGCGGTGTCGATCATGTCGTCCATGATCACGCAGTTGCGGCCGTCGATGTCGCCGATGACGTGCATCACTTCGGAGACGTTGGCCTTCGGGCGGCGCTTGTCGATGATGGCCAGGTCGCAGCCCAGCTGCTTGGCCAGCGCGCGGGCGCGCACCACGCCGCCGACGTCCGGCGACACGACCACCAGGTCCTGGTACGCCTTGGACTTCACGTCGGTGAGCAGCACCGGCGACGCGTAGATGTTGTCGACCGGGATGTCGAAGAAACCCTGGATCTGGTCGGCGTGCAGGTCCATCGTGAGCAGGCGCTCGACGCCGGCGGTCTGCAGCAGGTTGGCGACGACCTTGGCCGAGATGGGCACGCGCGTCGAGCGCGGGCGGCGATCCTGGCGGGCGTAGCCGAAGTACGGGATCACGGCGGTGATGCGGCGCGCGCTGGCGCGCTTCAACGCATCGACCATGATCAGCAGTTCCATCACGTTCTCGTTCGTCGGCGCGCCCGTCGACTGCACGACGAACACGTCGCGCGCACGGACGTTCTGCTGGATCTCGACGTCGCACTCGCCGTCGGAGAAGCGGCCGACCTTCGCCTTGCCGAGCTCGGAGCCGAGTTGGGTGGCGATCTCCTGGGCCAGGACAGGATTCGCGTTGCCGGTGAACAGGACCGTGTTGAACAGCACAGCGAAGACTCCGTGATGGCAGGTGCGGCTAGAACGAAAACCGGCCATGCGGCCGGTTTTGGGGCCGCGACGTCATCCAGTGACGCCGGGCAGGATCATTTGGCAGGGGAGGAAGGACTCGAACCCTCGCATGTCGGAATCAAAATCCGATGCCTTTACCAACTTGGCGACTCCCCTACACAGGATCCGGCCGTGAAGCCGAACCCTCAAACCTTCTCAGTCGGCCCAACCCTTCAACGGGTGGTGAGCCAGACTGCGGCACATCCGGGCGTTCCAGCCGTCGGGCACCTCGCCCTCCAGCCACGAACCAGCGTCCGCACCGACCGTTGCGAACACCGCGCTGCCCGAACCGGTCATCCGGCTGTTGCCGAACCGCGCTTCCAGCCAGCTTGCCACCTGCGCGATGGGCGGGCACAAGGCCTGGGCCACCGGCTGGAGGTCGTTCCGACCGAACGCCTTACCGTTTTCGTGCCGCGCATTCAACTGTGCAACAGAGCCCGCTAGTGTAGCAGGCTCCGTGTCGCGTGCCAAGTCCGGATGAGAAAAGATGCCTGCAGTTCCCAGGCTTTCTGCCGGCTTGACCACGGCGTAGCGGCGCGGCGCCCAGTCCACGGGGGTCAGTTTCTCGCCGATGCCCTCGACGAACGCGTTGTCGCCGCCCACGAAGAACGGCACGTCGGCGCCCAGCGGCGTGGCCAGCTCGAGCAGCCGGGCACGCGGCCAGTTCAGGTTCCACAGCCGGTTGAGGGCCAGCAGCACGGTGGCGGCGTCGGAGCTGCCGCCGCCCATGCCCGCGCCCCAGGGCACGCGCTTGAGCACCGAGATGTCCGCCCCGTACGTGCTGCCGCTGGCCTGCTGCAGCGTGCGCGCCGCGCGCAGGCTCAGGTCGTCGGCCGGCAGGGCGGGGCCGAGGTCGTGCCGGCGCAACAGGCCGTCGACGCGGCGCTCGACGTGCAGCGTGTCGGCCCAGTCGATCAGCACGAAGACCGATTGCAGCAGGTGATAGCCGTCGGCCCGTCGCCCCGTGATGTGCAGGAACAGGTTCAGCTTGGCCGGTGCGGGCAGGTCGTAGAAGGCGTTGACGGCCATGGGAACGGAATCGGGATCAGGATCAGGAAGCGGACGCCGCCGACGCCGCGGGCTCGGCGGCGTCGAGCTTGACGCGCACGTGCAGCGGGGGCGCCGGCTGCGGACGCTGGGCGTCGATCAGCCGGTTGTCGGCCAGCTGCGAGAGGTCGACGCGCCAGCCGAGCTGCTCGAACGACGGTCCCGCCGAGTCGCGCTGCACCGGCGCGCCGGGCCACGGGCGGCCGTCGAGCCAGTCGAACATCGCCGCCAGCGGCAACTGGTCGCCGATCGCGCGCTGCATCATGTCTTCCAGCGTCGCGTAGCGCGTGGTGCCGCCGTCGGCCTCCAGCTCGATGCGCGACGGCTCGCCGTGCAGGCCGGCGGGATCCGACCAGCGCGCCCGCGCGATCGTCGTGCCGATCGGGCTGGTGAGCACCAGCTGGCCGCTGGACGCGTTGCCGCTCAGCTCGAACTGGCCGCTCATCGAGCGCGCCGGCAGGTCGGGCGCGGCGTCGGTGCGCACGCCCAGGCGGCCCGACCAGACGTGGCCCGGCAGCGGCGGCGGATGGGTGGCGCACGCCTGCAGCGCCAGTGCGAGGGCGACGACGCCCGCGCCTCGGAACGACAGGCTCACGGCGCGACCTTCAGCCGGCTCATCGTCTTCTTGAGCACCTCGTTGCCCGAGTCGAGCTTGTGCGCGTCGCGCAGCACGCGCGCGGCTTCGTCGTGCCTGCCGTCGGCCCACAGCGCCTCGCCCAGGTGGGCCGCGATCTCGGTGTCCTTGCGCGACGAGTAGGCCTGCGCCAGCAGCGAGGCGGCCGCGTCGAAGTGGCCCATGCGGTACTCGACCCAGCCGAGGCTGTCGACGATGAACGGGTCGGCTGGCGACAGCTCGTGGGCCTGGCGCACCATCGTCAGCGCCTCGTCCAGGCGCAGGTTGCGGTCGGCCAGCGAATAGCCGAGCGCGTTCAGCGCCTGCGAGTTGTCCGGCTGCAGCACGAGGATGCGGCGCAGCAGCTTTTCCATCTCGTCGAGGCGGTTCAGGCGCTCGTCGACCATCGCCTCCTGGTAGACGAGCTCGACGTCGTCCGGGTTCTCGGCGTTGGCCTTGTTCAGCACGTCGCGCGCCTCGCCCAGCCGCTTCTCGTCGATCAGCAGCTGCACCTCGGTCAGCAGCTTGAAGCGCTGTTCCGCGGGCGTGGTGACGTTGGCGGCGCGGATCAGCTTGAGTGCCTCGCCGAGCTTGCCCTGGCGCGCCAGCAGCGTGGCGCGCAGCGAGACGACCTGCAGGTCGGCATCCTTGGCGTCGACCTGCGACAGCCACTTCGCGGCGGCCGCGTCGTCGTGGCGCTGTTCGGCGGCGCGCGCCAGCAGCAGCTGCACGTGCGACAACCGGATCGGGTTGCCGCCGGCTTCGCTCTCCGCGGCGGGCGCGGCGGCGGGGCCGTCGTCGTCGTCGTCGGGGGCCTGGCCGCTGGCGGCCAGCGCGGCGGCGACGGCCTTGCGCGCAGTGGCGTCGTCGGCGGCCTGCGCGCTGACGAGCGCCAGCGCCTGCTTCAGGTCGGCGTCGGCGGCGACCGGGTCGTGCAGCTCGAGGTCGATCTCGCCCAGCGCCAGCCACAGCGGCGCCTGCTTCGGGTTGTCCCTGACGGCCAGGCGCAGCTGTTCGGCCGCGTCGGTCAGGCGCTGCTGCGTGGCCAGCACGCTGGCGTAGGCCTGGCGCACCACCGGCTCGACGCCGGGCTGCGCGAGGTAGCGCTGCACGATGGCCTCGGCCCTGGCGATCAGCTCGGTCGACGGCGCCGTGCCCTTGGCCGGGGCGGCGGCGCTCGCCGGCGCGCTCGCGGGGGCGGCCGCGCCCGCGCGCGCGGGCGCGCCGTCGGTGGCGGTGTTCATCACGTCCAGCGCCAGCAGCACCGGCGGCAGGGCCTTCGGATCCTGCCCCAGCGCCTGCGCCGCGAGGTCCAGCGCGAACAGGGGCTGGCCCTCGTTCAGGCGGATGCGGCCGAGCGAAACGTGCGCCGCGACGCGCGTCTCGGGCGCATCCATCCACGGCAGCAGCAGCTGGCGGAACAGCTCGGCGGCGGCGCCCTTGTCCTTGGCGCGTTGCTGGGCGCGCGGCAGGCTGGAGATCAGCGCCACGCGTTCGGCCGGCGCGCTCATCTGCAGCAGCTGCTTGAGCGGCTCGGCGGTGTCGGCGATGCGGTCGAACGCGATCAGCAGCTGGATCTCGGTGCGCAGCGCCTCGGTCGACTTGGGCATGGCCTGGTGCCAGGTGCGCGTGATCGAGAGCGCCTTGTCGCCGGCGCCGGCTTCGACCGCGATCTGCAGCGCGCGGCGGAACAGCGCGTCGTCCTTGTGCTCGCGCGCGGCGTCGAGCATCGTCTCGACGGCGTCGGCCGGCTGGCCTTCGCGCAACGTGAACTCCGAGAGCAACAGCTGGTACAACAGGCGGCTGTCGAGGTAGGAGTTCTCGACCTTGGGCACCGGCTGCACGATGGTCGGCACCGAGGCCGGCGCGGCCGGCGGCGCGGCGGCGGACTTCTGCGCCCACGCGCCGGCAGGCAGCAGCAAGGCGAGCCCGAGCCCCGCGAGGAGGCCCGGGGTCCGCGCGACGGCCGCGCGGGAAGAGTGCTTCAAGCCTTGTGTTCGACGCATTGCCGCTCCATATCAGTCCATTCTAGGCCCCGAGATATCACCATGCCCGAGTTGCCAGAGGTCGAAGTCACGCGCCGCAGCGTTGCTGCAGGATTGCTGGGCGCGCGCGTGCGCGACGTGCAGATGGGCCTGCCGCTGCGCTGGCCGCTCGGACTCGATCCGCGGGCGCTGGTGGGCACGGCGTGCGGTCAGATGTCGCGTCGCGGCAAGTACCTGTGGCTGCCGCTGATGCGCGCGCCGCAGGCCTCGGACAGGCATCTGCCGGGCCTGCCGCGCGCGACCGCGGCACCGCTGCCCGAGCCTGCGGGCGGGCTGCTGATCCACCTGGGGATGTCCGGCGCGCTGGCCTTCGGCGATGCCCCGGCCGAGCGCGGTCCCTACGACCATTTCCGCCTGCTGACCGACCGCGGCTGCCTGTGGCTGACCGACCCGCGGCGCTTCGGCGCGGTGGTGTGGTCGCCGGCGCTCGACGTCGAACCGGCGCGCAAGCTGCTTTCGTCGCTCGGGCCCGAGCCGTTCGACCCGGCACTCGACGAGGCCGGCTTCCACGCCGGGCTGAAGGCGCGCCGCACGCCGGTCAAGGCGGCGCTGCTGTCGGGCGAGCTGGTGGTGGGCGCCGGCAACATCTACGCGTGCGAGGCGCTGTTCCTCGCCGGCATCGACCCGCGCACCCCGTCCAACAAGATCAGCCGCCCGCGCGCCGCGCGCCTGCTGGCGGCGGTGCGCCAGGTGCTGCGCCGCGCGATCGAGGCGGGCGGCTCGACGCTGCGCGACTTCAGCGCCAACGGGGCCGCCGGCCACTACCAGGAGAGCGCGCAGGTCTACGCCCGCGAGGGCCAGCCCTGCAATACCTGCGGCACGGCCGTGCGGCGTATCGTCCAGGGGCAGCGCTCGACATTCTTCTGCGGGGTATGCCAGCACCGCTGATATTCGGCCAACGCGCTCCCGTTATTACTCATCGGTGAGTAATTGGCGAGAATGTATCCGGAGGTTTCCCGTCGAGCAGGAGCCGGGCCTCCGTGGCGACTCGACAGCAATCTCCGATGCGACATACTTGGCATTCCGGCGGGTAATCGGGCGATCGGTTCCTGGCAATCGCGCTACGATCCCCGGTCAACTGGTCGTTATTCCGACCGGAATCACCGCCATTGGCGCCGACTATCTAGCGACGATAAAGAGCTTGGGATGACGAAAGATCAATCGCTGGTACCCGCCCTCGACGCACTGGCGAGCTGGCGCCAATCGCTCGCCCGCGAACTGGCCAGTCTCACCAAGTTCTTCACCAGCAACGACCTGCTGTCGGTGCCGTCGGCCGACATCGCGGAGTCGCTGCGCCAGCGCCTGATCGCCGACAAGCTCGTCGTCGCCTTCGTCGCCGAGTTCTCGCGCGGCAAGTCCGAGCTGATCAACGCCATCTTCTTTGCCGACACCGGCCGCCGCATCCTGCCCGCCTCGCCCGGCCGCACCACCATGTGCCCGGTGGAGCTCGCGTGGGACGACAAGGACGCGCCGATGCTCGACCTGCTGCCGATCGACACGCGCAAGGAAGGCCAGTCGCTGACCGAGCTGCGCGCCACGCGCGAGGGCTGGAAGCGCGTGCCGCTCGACCCGTCGAACCCGGACGCGCTGGCCGCGGCGCTGTCGGAAGTCACGCACACCCGCCGCGTCACGCCCGACGCCGCGCGCGAGCTGGGCCTGTGGTCGGACTCCGACCCCGAGGACAACCCGCCGCTGGACGAGGACGGCCTGCTCGAGGTGCCGGCCTGGCGCCACGCGATGATCAACTACCCGCACCCGCTGCTGGCGCGCGGGCTGGTCGTGCTCGACACCCCGGGCCTGAACGCGATCGGCACCGAGCCCGAGCTGACGCTGGGCCTGCTGCCCGGCGCGCACGCTGCCCTGTTCCTGCTGGGCGCCGACGCCGGCGTCACCAAGTCCGACCTGTCGGTCTGGAACGAGCACCTGGGCGGCCAGTCGATGGCCTGCTTCGTCGTGCTCAACAAGGTCGACATGCTGGCCGACCCGCTGCTGACGCCCGAGCAGAACGAGGCGCTGGTGCAGCGCCAGTGCGAGGTCACCGCGCAGACGCTGCAGATGCCGCGTGATCGCGTGTTCCCCGTCTCGGCCCGCGCCGCGCTGCACGCGCGCCTGAACCGCAACGAGGCCGAGCTCGCCAAGAGCCGCCTGCCCGAGCTGGAAGAGGCGCTCACCAACGAGCTGCTGCCGGCACGCCAGACGGTGCTGACGCACGCGCTGGTGCAGGGCGTCGAGGCGCTGCGCGCGCAGGTCAATGCGCGACTGCGCGACCAGCGCCGCCAGAATTCCGAACAGCTGCTGGAACTGCGCGGCCTGCGCGGCAAGAGCGGCGCGCGCGTGCGCCACCTGCTCGATCGCGTCCAGGAGGATGCCGCCGAATTCGAGCGCTGCGTCGCGCGCCTGACCGCGCTGCGCGCCGTGCAGTCGCGGCTGCTGCGCGACACGCAGAACCAGCTGTCCAGCGAACGCATCCGCGCCGAGGTCAAGGAACTGCAGGCGGCGCTGAACTCCGGCTGGCTGCACCTCGGCGCCCGCCAGGCCTTCCTGGGCATGTGCGACAAGCTGCGCCACGCGCTGTCCGATTCCGAGGTCACCACCGCCGAGGCGCGCGAGATGCTGCAGGGCACCTTCCGCCAGCTCAACGCGGAGTTCGGCTTCTCGCTGGCCATCGCGCTGCCGCCTGAGCTGTCGCAGCACCGCGAGGATCTGGCGGCCATCGAGCGCGGCTACAACCGCTACTTCGGCCTGAGCGAGACGCTGCGCATGGCGTCGTCGGCGTTCAAGGAGCGCTTCGTGCGCATGCTCGTCTCGAAGCTGCGCGTCGTCTTCGAGACGGCCGCGCGCGACATCGAGCTGTGGAACCAGTCGGCCAGCTCGCAGATGGAAGCGCAGCTGCGCGACCGCCGCCGCAGCTTCCGCAAGCGCCGCGAATCTCTGGAGCGCATCCAGCAGGCCGCAGGCGACCTGGAGGAACGCGTGACCGACGTCGAGGCGCAATCCGCGCGCATCGAGGCCCTGATCACCGACGTGGGCCTGCGCTGCGAGACGCTGTGCGTGATCGCGCGCCGCGGCCCGGTCGGCATCGAGTCCGAGCACATCGAGATCCCGTTCGACGCGTCGGCCACGGCCACGGTCTGATCGATCGCTCCGGTCTGCCTTGCGCGCGCAAGGCATGATTCGGCATGGATCTTTTCCCCGACGACGGCGCCCGCCGTCCCTTCATCGCCCGCGAGGCCCCGCCCGAGTGGAACGCGCTGCCGCTTGCCGAGCGCGTGGTCGCGTGGCAGCGCGCGCACGGCCGTTCGGGCCTGCCGTGGCAGCAGACGCGCGACCCGTACCGCGTGTGGCTGTCCGAGATCATGCTGCAGCAGACCCAGGTCACCACCGTGCTGGGCTACTACGAGCGCTTCCTGCAGCGCTTTCCCACCGTGGCCGACCTCGCCGCCGGGCCGACCGAGGACGTGCTCGCGCTGTGGAGCGGCCTGGGCTACTACGCCCGCGCCCGCAACCTGCATCGCTGCGCGCAGGCCGTCGTCGCCGAGCACGGCGGCGCGTTCCCGCGCAGCGCCGCGCAACTGGCGGAGCTGCCCGGCATCGGCCGGTCGACGGCCGCGGCCATCGCCGCGTTCTGCTTCGGTGAGCGCGTGGCCATCCTCGACGGCAACGTCAAGCGCGTGCTGACGCGCGTGCTCGCCTACGACCGCGACATCGCGCAGGCCGCGTCCGAGAAAGCGCTCTGGACGATCGCCACCGACCTGCTGCCCGACGCGCCCGCCGGCGAGCCGCTGCACGCCGCGATGGCCAGCTACACGCAGGGCCTGATGGATCTGGGCGCCACGGTCTGCACGATCCGCAGGCCCGCCTGCGACGCGTGCCCGCTGCATGCGATGTGCGAGGGCCGCGCGTCGGGCGCGCCCGAGAAGTTCCCCGTCAAGACGCGCAAGTTGAAGCGCGGCAAGCGCGCGAGCGTGCTGCTGTGGCTGCAGCGGGCGGATCGCGTCTGGCTGGTGCGGCGCGCCGACTCCGGCGTGTGGGCGCAGCTGTGGTCGCTGCCCGAGTTCGACACGGCCGTCACGCTGGAACGCACCGTCGAGCCCTGGCCCGGCACGCTGGAATGGCTCGCGCCGTTCAAGCACGTGCTGACGCATTTCGACTGGATGCTGCAGCCGCTGCGGCTGACGTGGCACGGCCCGGTGTCGACGCCGCAGCAGCGCGAGATCGCGCGCCTGCAGGCCGTCAACGGCGGCGCGGCGCCGGAAGCGGACGAGCCCGGCGAGGCCGACGTGCACGGCGATGCGGAACCGGTCGACGACGAGCGCAGCGTCGCGACGCACGCCACCGAGGGCCGCTGGTTCGCGCGCGCCGATCTGGCGGACGTGGGCATCCCGTCGCCGATCCGCAAGCTGCTGGAGGCGGCGCTGCCGGACTGAGTCCCCGCCCGCGGGGGCCCGCGCGTGACGCCTGCGCGCGCCCGCGCGCGGCGGATCACTGCAGGTCGATGATGTCCGCGTCCACCAACGGCACGAAGTCGGCGCGGGCGAACGCGTGGCCGCGCTTGATCGTCAGCACCACGGTCTCGAGGTTGGCGACGGACGCCAGCGGGTCCTTCTCCAGCACCACCATGTCCGCCAGCTTGCCGGGCGCGATGCTGCCGCGATCGCCTTCCAGCCCCGCGGCCCGCGCGCCGACCAGCGTCGCCGACCGGATCGCGTCGGCCGGCGACAGGCCCGCGCGGTCGACCAGCTCGTGCATCTCGTGCAACAGCTCGGGCCAGCGCTCGGCGGCCGGCGCCACGTTGTCGGTGCCCGCGGCCACCTGCACGCCGGCGCGCCAGGCCTGGCGCGTGATGGCGGCGCCGACGGCCTCGTCGCACACGCCCGGCGGCGTGGGCGCGGACGGTGGCCCGGCGTAGGCCCAGATCGTCGCGTCCAGGACGACGCCGCGTGCCACCATCGCGCCGAACAGGCGCGCGAGCTCCGGCGCGTCGCCGTCGGCGAAGCGAGCGAGATCCGCGGTGGGGCGGGGCTCGTTCACGCGCGGCACGTGCGCGAGCTGCTCGCGGATCAGCAGGCAGGCATGAGAGATCGAGTCGACGCCCGCGGCCACGACCTCCGACGGCTTGGCTGGATACAGCGTCGCATGCGCCCACACGCGCAGGTGCTGGCGATGCGCCTCGGCCGTGATGCGGGCCGCGAGCTCGGGCGTGAGGTCGGCGTAGAGCTTGACGGCGGCGGGGGCCGTGCCGCGCGCGCGCCACGGCCAGCGACAGGTCGGTGCGGTCGTCCACCGCCTGCATCCAGGGCATGCTGCCCGGCGTGGCACCGGCGGAGGTCTGCTGCGTGCGCGGGTCGGCGAAGAAGTCGGGCCCCGCCATCAGCGCGGCGTAGACGATGTCGGGCGCGGCGATCTCGCCCACCAGGCTGGCGCGCGCGAGGTCGCTCACCGGGCGCAGGTCGTCTGCCATGTCGCGCACGGTCGTGACGCCGCCGTACAGGTCGCGCCGCAACTGCGCCTCGGCCTGGCGCCGGTTCGGCGGCGTGGCGAGGTGCACGTGCGAATCGACAAGGCCGGGCATCAGGTAGCGCCCGTGCAGGTCGACCACGCGCGCCTTGGCGGCCGTGGCGGGCCGGGGCGCGGCGTCGGCGAACACCGCCACGATGCGCTGTCCCGCCACCCGCACGTCCATGTCGGGCCGATCGGTGGCGGCCTCGACGTCGACGAGCACGCCGTGGCGGTAGAGCACGAGCGTGTCGTCCGGTGGCGGCGCGAACGGCGTCGGCGCGCCGGCTCGGGCGATGGAGGACGCGGCGAGCGCGATCGCCGCGGCCAGGCATCGGCGGGCGCGAGCCCGCGCTTCCCCGGGCCGGCGCCTGCGTCCGGCCTGGATGTCGTCGTGCACCTGTGAACTCCCTGCGATGGCCGGGCCGCGTGGCCCGGCGTCCTCTCGAACGCGAGCCGACGCTGACGAACGCCTCCGCGGCCGGCCTGTTTCGACCGCGCGAGTATGGCAGCGCGCAACCCCGCGGGCCGCAGGCTGGGCTCATCCGTCGGATGGAACGACCCCGCGGGCGGCAGACGCGCCGTCGCGCACGCACGCGCCCCGCGCTCGCGCTCACGCGCGTCACGCGCGACGTTGCGCGGTCTATCGCAGCGCCATCACCATCGTGCGCTCGAGCCCGACGCGCCCCACGCGCCGCTCGCCGGCCTCGCGCCATCCGGCCTTCTCGTACGCGCGGACCCCGGCGAGGTTGCCCTCGTCCACGCGCAGCATCAGGCGCGCCGCCTCCGGCCAATGGCGGCCGACCCAGCCGGCCAGTTCGACGAGTGCCAGCGCACCGATGCCGCGGCCCTGCAGGCGCTGGTCGATGCGCAGGCCGCTCAGGACGACGGCGTCGTCGCCGACCCAGTCGGGCGCCGACGCGCGGCGCTTGACCAGCAGCCAGCCGACGATCGCGCCGTCGGCGCGGATCGCCAGGCCCGCGACCTCGGCCGGGTCGCCAGCCTCGCAGGCGGCGACGCTGCGCGCGATCGTGCCGGCGTACTCGATCTGCTCGGCGCTGATCTCCAGCTGCGCCACGGCCTGGCGCTCGGCGGGCGGCAGCGCGCGCCAGTCGGCGAGTTCGACTCGGAGCGCGACGTCGCGCGCGGGCGCGGCGCTCACTCGGCCGCGTCCAGCTCTCGGTGCCGGATCAGCGTCGTCACGCTGCTGCCGAAACGCTGCGCCAGCGTCTCGGCCATGAACACCGAGCGGTGCTGTCCGCCGGTGCAGCCGATGGCCACGGTCAGGTAGCTGCGCTGGTCGTCGGCGAAGTTGGGCAGCCAGCGGCGCAGGAAGGCCTCGATCTGGTCGAGCATCTCCATCACCTCGGGCTGCTCGCGCAGGTAGGTGGCGACCTCGGCGTCGCGGCCGTTGAGCGGGCGCAGCTCGCGCAGGTAGTACGGGTTGGGCAGCACGCGCACGTCGTAGACCATGTCGGCGTCGAGCGGCACGCCGCGCTTGAACGCGAACGACTCGAAGACGAGCGACAGGTTGTGCGACTTCGCGCCGACCAGGTCGCGGATCCACTGGCGCAGCTGGATCGGCCGCAGCTGGCTGGTGTCCAGGATGGTGGAGCGCACGCGGATCGTGGCGAGCAGCTGGCGCTCGAGCTCGATGGCCTCGATCAGCGCGCGGTGCGTGTCGGTGCCGAACTGGCCCTTGGACAGCGGGTGCGGGCGGCGCGTCTCGGAGAAGCGGCGCACCAGCGTGTCGGTGCTCGATTCGAGGAACACCGAACGCACCTTCACGCCTTCGTTCATCAGCTTCTCGAGCAGCGGCACGAGCCGCGGCAGCGAGCCGGCGGTGCGCACGTCCACGGCCACGGCGACGCGGCGCACGGCGCGCTCGCTCTCCAGGCGCAGGAACTCGGGCAGCAGCTCGGGCGGCAGGTTGTCGACGCAGAAGAAGCCGGCGTCCTCGAGGGCGTGCAGCGCGACGGACTTGCCCGAGCCCGAGATGCCGGTGATCAGGATGATCTCTCGCGTGCCCTCGGGGGCGCTGGCGGATTCCTCGACCTGCGTGCCGGGGACGTGTTGGTCGGAGCCGGAGCTCATGGCCATTCCTTGATGATGATGAAACCAGGCGCCGCCATCAGCGCGATCCCGAGCGGCCGCGCGACGCCGGCGCGGCCGGAGCGCCCGCGGCGTCGACCGCCACCGCCTGGGCGATCAGTTCCTGCGCGTGGGCGAGGCTGGTGCCCGAGCTGCGCTCGCCGCCCAGCATGCGCGCCACCTCCGCCACGCGCGCCTCGCCCGACAGCGGCAGCACCTGGCTGGTGGTGCTGCCGCCGACGCTGCGCTTGGCCACGACGAAGTGGTGGTCGCCGCAGGCCGCGACCTGCGGAAGATGCGTCACCGCCATGACCTGCACGTGACGGCCCAGGCGCTTCATCAGGCGGCCCACCGAATCGGCCACGGTGCCGCCGACGCCCGAGTCGATCTCGTCGAAGATCAGCGTGCCGACCGCCGGCGACGCGGCGCGCGACGTGGCCGCGACGTCGCCGTCGACCGACGACTGCGCCGCCGTCACCGCGATCGCCAGCGCCAGGCGCGACAGCTCGCCGCCCGAGGCCACCTTGGCCAGCGGCCGCGGCGTGCTGCCGGCGTGGCCCGCGACGAGGAATTCCACGGTCTCGGCGCCGTAGGACTGCGGCGAGTCCTGCGCGACGAGCGCGACGTCGAAGCGGCCGCCGGCCATGCCCAGCTGCTGCATCGCCTCGGTGATGCGCGCGGCCATCTGCGGCGCGGCCTGCGCGCGGCGCGCGCTCACGCGCTTGGCCTCGGTGCGCCAGCGCGCCAGCGCGTCGTCCACCTTCTTTTGCAGGCCGGCCAGGTCTGCGGCGGCGTCGAGCGCGGCCAGCGCGGTCTTCCATTCGCCCCACAGCGCAGGCAGGTCCTCCGGCGAACGGCGGAAGCGGCGCGCCAGGCCCATCCACGAGGACATGCGGTCGTCGAGTTCGGCCAGGCGCTGCGGGTCGAGGTCGGCGCGGTTCAGGTAGCTGGCCAGGCTGTGCGCGGCGTCCTGCAGCTGCAGCTCGGCGCCGTCCAGCGCCTCGATGACGGGCGCCAGCGCCGTGTCGTAGTCGGCCACCTCGCGCAGCGCGCTCGCGGCGCGTGACACCAGCTTGAGCGCATTGAGCTCGCCCTCGGACACGTCCTCCAGCGCCTGCTGCGAGCCCGACATCAGCGCCTGCGCATGCGACAGCCGGCCGTGCTCGGCGGTGATGGCCTGCCATTCGTCGTCCGACGGCGACAGCCGCTCGACCTCCTGCAGCTGCCACGCCAGGCGCTCGCGCTCGTTGTCCAGCTCTCCCTGGCGCGCGCGCGCGCTCGCCAGCGTCGCGGTGGCCTGCGCCCAGGCGGCGTGCGCGGCGGTGACGGGCGCGGCGTCGATGCCGGCCTGCTCGTCCAGCAGCGCGCGCACCGCGGCGGGGCGCGTGAGGCTCTGCCAGGCGTGCTGGCCGTGGATGTCGATCAGGTGGTCGGCCACCTCGCGCAGCTGCACCAGCGTGGCGGCGCTCCCGTTGACGAACGCACGGCTCTTGCCCTGGGCGTCCACCACGCGGCGCAGCAGCAGCGTCTCGTCGACGGCGAAGCCGGCCTCGTCCAGCCAGGCGGCCAGCGACGGCGGTGAGTCGAATTCGGCCGCGATCTCGCTGCGCGCGCAGCCCTCGCGCACCACGCCGCCCTCGGCGCGCGCGCCCAGCGCCAGCTGCAGCGCGTCGATCAGGATGGACTTGCCGGCGCCCGTCTCGCCGGTGAGCACGGAGAAGCCGGCACCGAACTCGAGTTCGAGCGAATCGACGATGACGAAGTCTTTCAGCGACAGGCGGCGCAGCATGATGCGGTCAGGGAAGAAGCGTTGCGTTGGGGCGGGGCGCCGGGCGGAAGGCTAGCCGCTGCGAGCCGTGGATGCTGCCGGCGCCCGGGCTCATGCCGTGAGCCAGCGCGGCGGCCGGCGCCATGCGGCACGTCGGTCGGCACGCCGGGGTGCGCATGTCAGGCGGTTCCTTCGTGCCAGTGCAGCTTGTGCCGCAGCGTGGCGTAGTAGCTCCAGCCGCGCGGGTGCAGGAAGCGCGCCTTGTGCGCCGAGCGCTGCATGCGCACGGTGTCGCCCAGCAGCATGCTGGCCAGGCCGTGCATGTCGAAATTGGCGCTGGCCTCCTTGCCCTGCACCAGTTCGAGCAGCACCTCCTGGTCGTCGGGCAGCACGATGGGGCGGTTGGACAGCGTGTGCGACGCCACCGGCACCATCGTCCAGCCGCCGATGCCTGGGTGCAGGATCGGGCCGCCGGCCGACAGCGCGTAGGCCGTGGAGCCCGTGGGCGAGGCGACGATCACGCCGTCGGAACGGATGTTGGCCACGTGGTCGGCGCCGACCGACACGCGGATCTCGATCATGCTGGACGTGCTGCTGCGCACCACGACGTCGTTGAGCGCGAAGCCCTGGAAGATCTGCTCGCCGTCGCGCCAGACGCCGCCTTCGATCATCGGCCGGCTCTCGGCCTCGTAGTCGCCCTTGACGATGGGCTCGAGCGACTCGCGCCAGCTGGTGGCGGGGATGTCGGTGATGAAGCCCAGGCGGCCCTGGTTGATGCCCACCAGCGGGATGCCGTGGCGCGCGAGCTCGCGGCCGATGCCCAGCATGGTGCCGTCGCCGCCCACCACCACCGCGAGGTCGCACACCTGGGCCAGCTCGTCGATGCGCATCGCGCCGTAGTCCAGCCAGTCGGTGTTCATCGCGGTGTCATGATCGACCGACACCTCGACCCCCACGCGCACCAGGAACTGCGCGATCTCCTCCAGGATGGGACGCACGCCTTGGGCCTGGTACTTGCCGAAGAGCGCCACGTGGCGGAACGGGGTGGACATGCGACGAATTACACCACAGGGCCCCTCTGGCGCGCGGGCGTGCCCGCCCCCCGAAACCGCCTGTTTCGCGCCGGGCGAAAAGGGCGCGGGCGGCGTCGTGAAACGGCGAGCCGGGCGGCTGCCGGCGGCGTCTGGCACCTCCTCGAATCGCGCCGCGGCATCGATCGCCGGCGGATCGCCGATGGCGTTCGAGGCCTTGCCCGACATCGCCTCGATCGATCCTGCGTGAAATTCTCGATTCTTCCGATCCGGCAGCCCGCACCCCATCTCCGTACAATCGAACCATGCTCGACGAGCGCGCCAAGACACTGCTGAAGACCCTGGTCGAACGCTACATCGCGGACGGCCAGCCGGTGGGTTCGCGCACGCTGTCGCGCGCCTCCGGCCTGGAGCTGTCGCCCGCCACCATCCGCAACGTGATGGCCGACCTGGAAGACCTGGGCCTGATCGTCAGCCCCCACACCTCGGCCGGGCGCGTGCCCACGCCGCGCGGCTACCGGCTGTTCGTCGACACCATGCTCACTGCGCGTCCGGTCGACGCCGACGCCGCGCTGCCGCAGCTGCTCGCCGAGATCGGCGGCCCGCGCGAGCTGCAGCCCGACCAGCCGCAGCGCGTCATCGCGCAGGCGGCGTCGATGCTGTCGAACCTGTCCAGCTTCGTGGGCGTCATCACGGCGCCGCGGCGCGCCGGCGTGTTCCGCCACATCGAGTTCCTGCGCCTGGGCGAGCGCCGCGTGCTGGTGATCCTGGTCGCCCAGGACGGTGACGTGCAGAACCGCGTCATCATCACCGCCAGCGACTACACGCAGGCGCAGCTGGTCGAGGCCACCAACTTCCTGAACCAGCACTACGCCGGCCTGTCGATCGACGACGTGCGCGAACGCCTGAAGACGGAAGTCGAGGCGCTCAGCGCCGACATCGCCACGCTGATGCGCGCCGCGGTGCAGGCCGGCAGCGACGCCATCGCCGAGAGCGACGAGCAGGTCGTCGTCGCCGGCGAGCGCAACCTGCTGGGCGTGCAGGACCTGCACCACGACATGCGCAGCCTGCGCGACATGTTCGACGTCTTCGAGCAGAAGACCCAGCTGATGCGCCTGCTCGAGGGCTCCAGCCGCGCCGAGGGCGTGCGCATCTTCATCGGCGGCGAGAGCCGCGTGGTGCCGTTCGAGTCGCTGTCGGTGGTGTCGTCGCCGTACGAGGTCGACGGCCAGGTGGTCGGCACCCTCGGCGTGATCGGCCCCACGCGCATGCCCTACGACCGAATGATCCAGATCGTCGACATCACCGCCAAGCTGGTGGGCAACGCGCTGTCGCAGCGCTGAGCGGATGATCGGAATCGGGCGCCGGCCGCGCGGCCGATTCTGCAACTGCACCTGATGTCATCCTGCGCGAAGTCGCAGGATCCACGCGCCGGATGGCCGGCCGTCAGCGGTCACTCGACGGCCGGGCCGTCGCGCGTCACGCGCACGCCCCCGCGAGGCTTCACAGCACCGAGGTGATCACCTTGATCGGCGAACTGCCCGTCAGTACCGCCACGCCCGCGGCCGCGCCGGCCACGGTCGACGCGGAACCGAGCGCCGCCTGCGTGACGTTGGCGACGTCCGACGCGATCGCCGTCGGCAGGTCGACCGTCACCGCATGGATCGCGTTGGCCGTGCCCTGCGCCACGGCCTCGACGCCGTTGATCGCCGCGTGCACGCCGTTGGCCAGCATGTGGATGCCGCCCTCGACCGCGTGCTCCGCACCGACCGCGACGTCCGCCGCGAGTTCGAACGGATAGGCCACCACGTCCTCGATCCCGTGCACGACGGCCATGCCGCCGCTGGCCAGCGCCTGCATCGCGCGCTCGCTGAACGACACGGTCGCGCTCGCGACCTCGCCCACCGCCTCGCCGACGTCCTCGACGCCATCCACGATCTTGCCCGGCGCCGCCTCGATCGCCCGCAGCACCCCGCCGCCCGAGGAGCCGGTGTTCACGGCCGCGTAGGGTGAGCCGGTCGTGGAATTGGTGGACAGCGACATGGGTGCCATTTCTCCGAATGTGTCAACCATGCTACGGAACGCGCCGCCGCCCCGAAGCCGCGAACAGACCGTGAAACAGCCCCGAAATCCGCCACCGACCTGCCGTCGGGCAACCCGGAGCCCCGCGCCGCGTCCGTACAATCGCCGCCTCACGGGCCGTTAGCTCAGTTGGTCAGAGCAGAGGACTCATAATCCTTTGGTCGTTGGTTCAAGTCCAACACGGCCTACCACCCATGATGTTCCGCCGGTGAGCAGCTACTGACGCACGTCGCACATTGCGGAGTCGTGTGATGGTTGTGTTGTAGTTGCTCCTGAACAGACGGCGAGTGTGGCCGCCCCTCGGGCGCCTACCGAACGCGCCGCGCTGCCGTGGAGGTCCATCATGGCAATTCGGGGATCGAGCTCGGTCGGCAAGTCCGGCTTGGACGTATTGATCGCGTTTCGTCAAGAGCGGGTGCTTCGCTTGGAACCTCTCGCGCCTGACGAAGAGGCCTGGCAGAAGTGGGCGGCGACAGATCTTCTGGAGCTTTGGCAACTCGTCGCGCTCCCCAGTTCGGTTGACCCCGATTCACTGGGGCAGCTCTCCTGAACTCGCGATTCGAGCGCTGCAATGCTCGAAGCTCCGTGACGCCGTTCAGATGATCTTGAGCCGTACGCTCGATGATCGTCCGATCGTCCGATCGTCCGATCGTCCGATCGTCCGATCGTCCGATTGCAGCGCAACTTCGAACGGGCGCTGGCCGCACTGCGCGACGGGATCTGAGGCCTACGATTTCTGGCACTCAACCTAGCGCGCGCATGGATTCCCCTGGACGAGTTTCATGCGTGGGCGATGCGTGCCGGACTAGGCGTGGCGGGAGCCTGGCCGCCCAGCGACCAAGTCGTGGCGTTCCCATATTGGGCGAGCGGCCTCGCTATCGCCCTCAGGGTCGCAAAAGATCTCGCAGGCCGCTACATGCATGACGATGTGTCTCGCGCCCCAAGCAGTCCCGAGACCGTGCGTTGCGCGATCGATTGCTACAAGGTCTCTGAGAATACGGCGAAGGCCGTTGCGCGCATTGTTCGCCCAGATCACCTGCCGCGAGGCGACGGCGAGCGAATCATGAAGCGAAGTGAGCTGTATGCGAACGTTTGGGCCCTCGTGCTCAATTCTCGGTCTGCTCAGAGTCGGGATGGCAGGTCCAAGGTGCGCCGACCCGCTCGCGCCCGGCCGACCAGCCCAACGGCAGGTCGGCAAGCTCGAGCAGACTTGGATCAAGTTCCACGAGGTTCTTGAGTTGCACCAACCTCGCTTCGGCGATGTCAAATGCCTCGCCGGTCAGCATCTGCCAAGACGCATCCTCCGCATCGCGCGACACGAGAAGAATCGACTGAACGCCATTCAAGATTGAGCTCACTGTGACGCAAGCAACCTCGGGTTCGTCGTCGAAAGGCCAGGGTTTGGGCATTTGAAAATGTCATCCTCTATCGCAATGCCACGAGATTGTCTGCTGCCCTCGGCGTAGTGCACGAAAGCCGACAGTCGCGACAATCCGCTTCTGGCCGAGTCGCGACTGTGCAGGTCACGCCTCACCAAGCAAGGCCGTACGGCAACGCGTCAGGGCCGAAGACGAAGTGTAGGACCCGGCGCAGGCTGGAACCGGAAGACTTCGATGAGGCATGCAGTACCAAGGGCCGCATTAGCAGTGCATCGCCGCGCTTGGCCGGCACCGCGACTCCTGCCGCCCGCCCCGCAAGCGCAGCCTGTGCTGGCTCGACGCGGCCGAATTCGTGCGACCCGGGAACAACCCGGAGCGGCCCGTCTTCAGGAGAACAGTGGTCCACGTGAACTCGCACGGCAAGCAGCTGAGCAAGAACGCTGTCCGGCGCTTGGACAAAAACAGCCCCATCCTTCTCGCTCCAGCCCGAAAGCGCCGGGTGATCGACCCGGCGTGCGACAGGAATACTCAGATCTTGATGGATCGGAACGAGCAGTTCCTGGCCGCGGACTTCTCGAAATAGGTGCATTGCACAGCTCGGGAGCGCGGGGGCAGGGCCTGGCGCACCTCAGGATGAGCCATCACCTTGCGAGCCAGGCCCGCGCACCAAGACTCGTGCAATAGGCGCCGTGAGCCTGCTCCGCGCGTGTCCGATGCGCCAAGTGATCGCGAAACCTCATTGCATTCCGCCTCGCTCAGCAAGCTCCGAACGAGGGTGAACCCGTCTGTGGCGAGTTGCATTCTCAGTTCAAGACCGTCGACATGAACAGAGCATAACTGGCGTTCGTTGAACAGTCTTCCTGCCCGAAATCGGACGCTCGCGAATGGCGGGAAATGGCCGAGGTGGGTCCTCCGGGCCGCGGCTGCCTCACCCGAAAGATGCCCGTATTCGCGACGCCGCAGTCTTGGTGTCAAATCGAAGACTCTCGTGGCAATCTTGGAGCTCTTGTGACGCGTAGTGTCCTCCTTTTCGTTCTCGCCTGTGTGATCACCTCCGCCGCTTCCGCGGACGATCGTAATGCCAAGGTCCGTGCCCTGATGGAGGCGCAAGGTCTTTTGACGACCATGCAGCAGCAGTTGGCGTCGGGACGAGAGCGCGGGCGTGCAATGGCCCACCAGATGATGGACAACGCACTCAAGGACCTGGTACCCGATGACGCGACTAAGGAGAAGATGACCAAGGCTGCCAATCAATTCATCGAAGAGGCGCAGAGCCCGTTGACGGCTGCCGATATCGTAGCAATTTGGTCAGATGCCTACGGATCGAAGTTTACGGACGCTGAACTTGACGGGCTTCTTGCCTACTACCAGTCGCCACTTGCACAGAAGGAAGTGCAGATCTCGCGCCAGGCACTTACGGTACTGTCGGAGCGCGCTCAGGCAGCATACAAGCCTGTTTTGGACGCAGCAATCGCCAACTATGTCGGTCGTCTCAAGGTCATCGTTGGTGAATGCTACTGCGCCAAGCAGTGATGACACCGAGATCGGACATCGGCTTTTGATTGAAGGGGCCGGGGAAGAGACACCTCACTCAACTGCCGCACAGCTGCCGTTCACGAACGGCAGGTCGTGGCCGGATTGCGACAAGCTCGCCAGCGACCGCTGTAGGAAGCATACCCGACGCCGCCGGTAGTCGCCAAAGAGTCGTCCATACAGCGCGCCGCGATCGAGAAGACACCGAAATCAGTGGTAAGAATAGATCTCTCACCAGCGTCACTCGGATGTGCGGCGACCTTCAGGGGTGTGGAACGCGTTGAACCAAGCGACACGACACCCTCTGTCGAAGACTCGTCCAGAGAGGCAACCTCTCCGCGACCTCATAGGCGTGCGACGCAGGCACTTCAAGCACGACCTCTGTTCCCTGTCCAGATGCGCTAGAAATGTCGAAGACGGCACTGAGTTGGGCCGCCCGCTCTCGCATACCTTGCAGCCCGAAATGCCCTTGCCGCGCACCCGCGGCGAGCACTGTAGAGTCGATGCCAACACCGTTGTCGCGTATGCGCATCACCAATCGGCGAGGGAAAAAATGCAGTCGCAGTTCAACTTCGGATCCCTGGCTGTGCGTCACGGCATTCAATAGCGCTTCGCGACCCACCAGGTAGACGCCATTGCGCGCACCTGGGCGCAATGGCCGTGGAGAGCCCTCTTCGACAATCGAAAGACGAATGGCATCGGCCAGCTCAATGGCGACTTGCTCAAAGGCATCGCGCAGGCCGAGTTCTGCTATGCCGACGCCGCGCAGGTCGCTCACCTTGTCGCGCGCCTCGGCCAATAACTGGTCAGCGTAGTCGAGGCGTGCTTCGATTGATTGTCGAACATCGTGCATCGGTGGAAGCCGGCTTGCGATGCCTTGGAACCCCAGGATGACGCCCTGCATGCTCTGCAACAGCGTATCGTGGAGATCGCGAGCAATGCGTTCTCGCTCGGCGGTGAGTTCGTTTGCGCGAGCGCGCTCGCGATAGGCCAGTGCTCTGACCCGCAAGCGATACGCAAGCCATAGAAGTCCGACACAACACAAGCCGGCCATGAACTGGACCGCTGGCATCTGGTACCACGCCGGCTCGACCACGAAATCCAGCATCGCGGGCGATTCTGCCCAGCGCCCCTGCTCGTTGCTGGCCATGACCTCGAACGTGTGGCGCCCGGGCGGTAGCCTGGTGTAGTAAGCAGTGCGCCGCGCGCCAACGACCTGCCAGCCTTTATCGACCCCCTTGATGTGATACCGAAAATGCACGCGGTCGCCAACACCAAGCGACGCGGCCGCATAGCTGAACTCGGTCTGCCCCGGATTGGACGGCAACGAAACCGCCGATCCCGCCGCGATGAGCTTTCCATCGTTCGTAACGGCACCGAGCAGCGTGACCGGCGGTGGCGCGTCTGTCTTTTGTGGCACGCGCGGATCGATCCAAAACAGGCCCTGGGTGGTCGAGAACCAGAGCTTGCCGCCAGCGTCCTGAACCAGAGTCGGGCGTGGCTCATACGAACTGGTCACGGCCCGCAGCCCGTCGTGAAAGCCGAGGACTTCGGGCGTCACCGACTCTCCGCGCAGTCCTGCGTCGACTTGCTCCCTTGCGATGCGGTAAGCCTTGCCCAATCCGTGCAGCCAGAGGTCACCTTCCGGAGTTTCGACGAGCCCCGTGATGTTCATGGCGGAGTCACTCGTCACCAGCTTCAGCTGATGAAACTCGTCGCCGATGAATGCGCCAACGCCAGCCGCTCCTCCAACCCAGACTCGGCGACCACGAACATAGGATGTAAACGCGCTGCCGATTGCGGCGTATTGCGGCGACTCGATCTTTCGCAGCACTGCGTTCCTCAAGACGTAGACGCGACTGGTCCCAAAAAACCAAAGCTGTCGCTTGTCGTCCGTAGCCATCGAGTAGCTCATGCCAGGTGGTGGCCCGCCGGGCTCGTCGGGTGCGGACCAGCGCCCATCGCGCCACCGCATGAACCGCGTGTTGTGCCTGAACCAGATCGTCCCCGAGTCGTCTTCGGCGATGTCCCTGAACTGCGGTATCGAGGCACTGCGCGGCACTTCCACACGGACGAACTTTCCGCCCGCGTCCTTGCGCCAAATACCGAATTTTCCCGCTACCCAAATGCGGCCCTCCGCATCGTGCCGCATGGCTCTGACCTGCATGATCTCCGGCACATCCAGGAGGCGGCCACGGGAAATGTGCATCAGAGGGCCATCAAAGTTGCCAGCCCACATCGTGCCGTCCGGGTCGGCTTCAATCGCCGCGCCCCAATCGATTCGCGGAAGCTTGACAGGTGTAAATGCCGTCGCTCGGAAACGCTCGAGGCCCGACCCCGTAGCAACCCAGACGTTGCCGGCGGAATCGCCCCTGATGGACCAGATTCCGTCGGACTTCAAGCCGTCCTTCGACGTCATGGTGTCGGCCGCAAGTACGGCATCACCATTGGACCCGAGCAGCGCGCGCCAGTTGGCCGCATGCGCAAGGCCACCGGACATACTCGCGGCCCAGAAGCCTCCGCTGCTGTCGAACGCGATGAATGAGGCGAACAGCTTACTGATGAAGTGCAGACTTGCCGGCCGACCATCGGCGATGCTGATGACGGCGATGCCTTTGTCGTTGGCGCACCAGAGCGAGCCGTCTGGAGCCAGGGCACCGGGAAAACAGGCGACTGGCTCTGCGAAGCGCTCAAAACGGCGCGCGCCACGCGGAAGGTAGTACAGAGCGCCTCGCGGGCTCTGGTCCGTCGCCACCCACGCGGTGCCACGGCCATCGACCACCACATTTCCGAACGTCGCCTTCGTGATCCCCCAGGACGGGTCGATGGGCTCGACCTTCAGGCCATCAAGGCGGTAGAGATCCTGGCCATTCTGGAACCAGCCGATTCCGTCCAGATCGAAGACGAACTGGGCGGTCCGAAGCCCGAAGATGGGCTTATCGTCGACCGCTTCGACGCGATCGTTCCACTGGCGCATGAGGCGCTTCGTAACGGGGTCGGTGTAGTAGATCGCCCCCGTCGGCGTTCGCTGGCCCAGCGCGCTGGCAAAGTCGGCAAGCGGCGGCGGCTTTCCCTCCCCAAAGGGATAGAACTTGACGCCATCGAACACCTGGTCACCAATCGAGGTTGCCAGCCTCAGCATGCCGTTTGGTGAGTCCTGCGTCCAGGCAACGGACACGACACCGTCCTCGATACCCCAGCTCGTGTGTTCGTACTCCGCCAAAGTCAACGCGAGAGCGCTTGTCGATGTGAACGCCAAAAGGCAAGCGGATATTCCGATGAGGATGCGCTCTGCAACCGACCCCGCACGAAGCGAAGACAGCAACTGGGGCACGATGCAAGACTCGAGCATGGGTGGCGAAGCGTCTGGAGATGCGCCGGCGGGAACGTGCCAGCCCCAGCATTCTCCAATACGATCCGACAGCGCGCCGCTCCCAGTTCAGCGCTCAAGAACCGGCCCGTTTCGTCGCCAGCAGCCTCCTGCAGGAAGGCAATGGTCAATGGGTATTGAACTCGTACTCAGCCGCAGGCAATGAACCGATCGGCGCGTGCCGCTTGCCAGACCTCGCGTTCGTTGACGTCCAGCAACGCAACCGGCGCGACGGAGTACAGCCACGAGTTGGGCGTGGCGAACCACAGTGCGAGTTCCCAGTCGTCGAAGATGTCCCCCAACTCCGACAAGACCCGGGCACACGCAGGTCGCACGGACGTGTCCGCCAAATCGAACTGGAACAAGGGCGAAAGGATCTGATTGCGCCACGACACATTCAGCACGGCACGACCGACGATGCGGCGCGCCAGCAGCGACAGTGGCTGATCATTGATCCAACGCAGGCGCCGAACCACCTCGTCACAGGTGACGAAACCTCCGTATGTCCGGAACGCCTGGTTCATCATCTCGAACTGCATTTCGTGGATACCCTCACGGGACGAGGGCTGGCGACCTGTCGCCGGCGCGTTCTCCAAGTTCGCAAAGACTGGGCGCGTGGTGCTGCGGACGGGTCTATCCTGGATGAGGGTCATCAAGACCTCCGGATGTTGGCTGAGCCTCGACTTTGTTTTTTTTGAGCGCAACGGAAATGCCGTCTCGAGCAGGAGGTCGAAGACCTCCTTTCCGACTGACTGGCGAGACGGATGCTCGAACCGACTCGCCGTCTCGGTTCACCTCTCGCCTGCAGAGGCGGCCTTGGCGGCACGCTTGGCCGCTCTGGCCTTGCTGCGCGCAACAGCCCTTTCGTGTCGTCCTTCCACGGCACGCTCTGCCGCCGAGGCCGCCTGAGGCGACTCGGACTGCCCGAGAGGCGACGGTGCGCCACCGCCCTGCGCGTGGACTATCGGGACTGTCGTCGTGAGGGCAATGGAAAGAGTGAGTAGAGCTGCGATGGATCGCATGAGGTTATCTCCTGAGTGAATTGAGCGTCATTGCGTCGTGCGTCCGCCGAGCGAGCGAGTCCGCAGTGACAGGCTAGTGCTCATCCCTTCACTTGGCATCGACACGAAGAGAGATCCGCTCGCCAGCCGAATGAATTGCAGCGCGCGTTCGTGCCGGCCGTCGGAGTTGCACGCGTTCTGTGTCTCTTTCGCGTATCGACCAGTACTCCACGCGGCGCGCGGGAATTTCGCGGGTGACGCTGCGCGTGCGGATGTCCTCCGGGGCGGAGCGAGGCGCCGCGCATCGGCGGACACGAGTGTTCCTTTAGGCAGTCGTGATGCCCAAGATGTGGTTGATACGACAACGGCCCGGCGACCGGCGCTATCCCTATCGGGTAACGCGCATCCTCCTGATGCGAGGGAGCACGATCCCCCTTGACCCAGGGATCCGCCGGGCGTGATCGACTTGACGGCGCACCCCTGCCACACTATGGTCGAATTGCTGTAGCTCGCTTGCCGAGTTGCCCCCTCCTCATGTCCAGCCACGCCGCCGTGCCCATTCGTGTCCTCGTCGCCGACGACCATCCTCTGATGCTCGCCGGCATTGGTGCCGTGATCACCGAGCACCCCGACATGACGGTCGTGGGCGAGGCCGCCGACGGAATCGAAGCCGTGGCGCAGTTCGTGGCGCAACGACCCGACGTCACCGTGATCGACCTGCAGATGCCGCGGATGAACGGGCTGGCAGCGATCGAGGAGATCCGCAGCCGCGCTCCCTACGCAAGGATCATCGTGCTCACCACTTACCGAGGTGACATGCAGGCCCTGCGCGCGATCAAGGCCGGCGCCACGGGCTACCTGCTGAAGACAATGATCCGCAAGGAACTCGCCGGTGCTGTGCGCGACGTTCACGCGGGTCGGCGCCACATCGCGCCCGAGGTCGCGTTCGAGCTGTCGGTCCGCCTGTCCGACGACCAGTTGTCACCGCGCGAGGTGGACGTCATCGGCGCTGTCGCGGTCGGCGGTGACAACAAGCAGGTCGCGCAACGCCTGGGCGTCTCGGAGGAGACGGTCAAGACGCACATGAAGAGCATCCTGTCAAAGCTAGATGCCAGCGACCGACTGCAGGCCGTCCTCATCGCCATGCGGCGCGGCATCATCGACGCGGCGCTCTGAGCGGACGACCGGTCGCGCGTTTCGCCCAGCGCTCAGCGGCCCTTCTCACCCTGCAGAGGGAGGTGGGCTGAGTCCTTCGGGCGATGTGGAGCGCCGACCAGCGGTCGATGATTCGAGCGGCAACAACGGTTCCCGCGGCAGTCAGATGGCAGGCGCGCGGGAATCGTCTCCTGCGCCGCCCTGTCCAGCGGCACCCACGACTACCTCGAAGGAACCAAGATGATCAAACCGCTCGTCGCCGCCGCTCTGCTGGCGTCCGTCGCCTCGATGGCAGCTGCGCAGCCCGCCTCCAGTGCCGCGCCAGCCGATGCCGCCTCGGCCCCGAAGAAGCATCGGCTGCACGCACCGAAGCTGCGCCCAGGCGCAAAGCCGGCCGTCAACCCCGAGGCGTCGTCTGACAAGAAGGGCGGTAACTGACCTCGACAACCTGTCGGGTCTGGGGCGTCGAGCAAGCCATGCGCGACGTCGATGACCCCTGCGCGCGTGCGATTGGCGGAGCTGAGCTTGCTCCCATTCGCCACCGGACGAAGCACCTTTCGCTTGCGCGCTGGGGTCCCTCGTTCGAGCGCTCGACCGATTGCCAGTTGACTCGGCGCCGATGAGCCGGAGCTCGTCCATGCCCGACCGGATCGAGTCGGCCTGCCCGCCCCACACCCGGCCCTTCGGCAAGGTAGTCCGCAAAGAACGCCCTCCAGCTGTGCGGCCAGGATAAGCGTCGAGAACGCCCTCCCGGAAATCGACGGCAGCTCGGCGAATTCGCTCGAATGTCCGGCGGACTCGCCATCGACTCTGGACCGGCTGTGGGGACGTTGACGTCAAATCGCGGCTCACCTACGCGGCGGCGACTCCCTCTGTCGAGGGAGGCCAGGCTCCCTGACGAGAGGCTGGCGCGAACGAGCCGCCTCTCTAAGATCGATGCATGACCAGCCTCATCGCTTCCACATCGCAAGTCGCCGTTCAGGAGCCGATCGAAGCGCTGCGTTTCGGCTCGTTCCAACTGCTCCCGCGTCGGCGCATGCTGCTGCGGAATGACGACCTCATCCAGATTGGCGGTCGGGCCTTCGATCTCCTCGTGGCACTTGCGTCGCGCGCTGGCGAAATCGTGTCGCACAACGAGCTGATCGACGCGGTGTGGCCCAACCGCGTAGTGTCTGGATGTAACCTCAAGACGCAGATCGGCACGCTGCAGAAGGTCCTTGGCCTGACGCCCGAAGGCGACCGCTACATCAAGAGCGTCGCGTTACGTGGCTACGTGTTCGTCGGCGACGTGCACCTGCATCCCTGGTCCGGCCGGAGCCTCGTCGTGCCGGACATGCGTTGCGAGGCAGTCAGCACGCTGCTATGCCACTGACGACAGCGGCGTGCCCCAGCACGATCTCGTGGGGCACCGTGCAGCCGGAGGCTGTCAGCGTGAACAACAAGGGCGGCGAAGCGGGATCCATCGACAACCCATGGGCTCGCTCCCACCGCCCCGCATGCGCGCGCGACCGGCCGCCGACCTCTCTCATTGGGCCCAGCGACGCGCGCCCTGCAGGACTGACACCGTTGAACCTGCTTTGACACGGCAGCCGCGGTGTTCTCGCAATATTGATCTGGCACGTCCGACACGTCCGGCCCGGACGGTGCCTTCTCTCCACCCCGCCTCCATCGAGGTCTCCATGCAGTGTCATCAATCCACTCCGGTCCGCGTTGTCCACAGTGAGGCCATCATCGCCGCGGGCGTCGTCGCGCTGCTGAAGGCGGAGGGCGACCTCTCGGTCGAGACGTGCAGCCTGGAATGGGCTGCGCAGGCCTATTCTGCGAGTGACGACGTGCCGCTGCCCGTGTTGGTGACCGACCACGCGGGGGTGCTGTCCCTGGCGCAGTCGGCGCATGGGCGCAAGGACGCGCGCATCCTCGTGCTGAGCTCGCTCGATCGCGAGCACGACGTGCGCCTGGCCCTGGAGGCAGGCGCGCGCGGGTATTTGTTCCAGGGCTGCGAAGTGGCTCAACTGGTCGACGCGGTGCATGCCGTCGCCGCGGGCGCGAAATACCTGCCCGCGCGGATCGCCAGCCAGCTCGCCGATAGCCTGATGCGGCACGCACTGACCGCGCGCGAGACCGAGGTCCTCTCCGCTATGTGCACCGGTGCCTCCAACAAGCAGATTTCGCTGCAGCTGGGTGTCTCGCCCGCGACTGTCAAGGCCTTCGTTCGCCTAATCTACGACAAGATCGGCGCGTCCGCGCGCACGCAGGCCATCGCGATCGCGGCCGAGCGCGGCTTGCTGGCTCGGCGCAGCCAGGACGACCGTTCGACACGAGCGCCCCGAAGGACGCTGCGGCGCCTGCCGGTGAGCAACGACATCGACCCGCGCGAGGCTTAGGGTCGTGAACGACAACTCGGATGGTGTCGCGAGCAGGGGGTACGCCTTCGGCCCGTTCCGGCTTCTGCCGACGCAGCATCTGCTGCTCAAGCACGGTGCGCCGATCGCGCTCGGCAGTCGTGCGCTCGACATCCTGACGCTGCTGGTAGAGCGAGCGGGATCTCTGGTAACCAAGCGCGAGCTGATGGCCCAGGCCTGGGGCGGCACGGTTGTGGAAGACGCGAACATCAAGGCCGCCGTCGCCGCGCTGCGGCGCACCCTCGGCGACGGCGAGGACGGACAGCGTTACCTGATCAACATCCCGCGACGCGGCTACCAGTTCGTCGTTCCCGTGGTGCGCTTGACGGTCGATGGCGTCGATGCTGCACGCACTGCGCCGCGTGGCTACCACCTGCCCGCGCCGCCGGCGCGCATGGTGGGACGCGCCGATGCGATGGAGTCGCTGGCGGCGGCAGTGTCGACGCGACGGCTGGTGACCATCTCCGGGCCGGGCGGTATTGGAAAGACGACGATCGCGCTGGCCGTCGCCTCTTCGTTGCTCGACGAGTACGAAGGCGAGGTTTGCTTCGTCGATCTCGGCACCTTACTCGAACCGACCTTCGTCGCCATGACGATCGCCAACGCGCTGGGCTTGACCGTCCACGCCGAGGACGTCACGGAGGCGCTCGTTCATGCGCTACGCGGTCGGCGCCTGTTGCTGCTCCTCGACAGCTGCGAGCTCGTGCTGCAGGCCACGGCCGAGCTCGCAGACCGCCTGCTGAGTTCGACTCGGTCGTTGAGCATCCTCGCGACTTCCCGCGAGCCACTGCGCATCGCTGGCGAAAAGGTATACCGTCTCGGGCCTCTCAGCGTGCCACCGGAGAGCACTGCGCTCAGCGCGGCCGACGCGTTGGAGTTCCCGGCCGTCGCGCTGTTCGTCGACCGCGCAGGCGCATGCCTGCAAAGCTTTCGTCTGGACGACGCCGACACCGGCATCATCGCGGAGATCTGCCGCAAGCTCGATGGCGTGCCACTGGCCATCGAACTGACCGCCACCCGCGCAGACACGTTCGCGCTACGCGAACTATCCGAGTTGCTGGAGGATCGGGTCCGTCTGCTGAGCCTCGAGCGCCGCAGCACGCTCGCGCGCCACGTCAGCCTGCAAGCGACTATCGACTGGAGCTTCACTTCGTTGCCTGAGCAGGAGCGCACCGTGTTGCGGCGGATCGCCGTGTTCCCGGGCACATTTGACTTGGCGTGCGCGACCGCGGTGGCGAGCGCGGCTGATGACGACGTCGACATCATCGAGGCAATGGACGGCCTGGTCACGAAGTCGCTCGTCATCGCGCAGTCCGGCGCGCGCGCAATGCGATATCGGCTGTTCGACAGCACGCGTTCGTATGCCGTGCGCAAGCTCGCTGAGAGCGGTGAGTGGCTGGCCACGCGCCGGCGCCACGCGACGCATCTTCAGGCCGTGCTGGCCCGCGCGGAACGGGAGTCTCATCGCCAGCCGGGCCCGGAGTGGCTGGCAGAACACGGCGACCGCATCCACGACGTCCGCAGTGCGATCGCCTGGGCGGCATCCGACGAGGGGGACGTCGATCTGGCGCTTGCGCTGACCATGGCCGCAATTCCGCTGTGGATGCAACTCTCGCTGCTGGATGAGTGTCGTGTCAACATCGAGTGGGCCGTTGCGGCCGGCTCCTCGTGCGGGCGGCTTTCCGCTGTCGACCGCATGAAGTTGCACGCCGCGCAGGGGACTGCGCTGCTGCACGCGCAAGGGCCCCGTCCCGAGATCGCGGCGACCTGGACGCGGGCTTTGGAGATCGCGGACCAACTCGGAGACCACAGGCACCAGTGCCAAATGCTGTGGGCACTGGCCATATTCCACGTCTATACCGGCGAGTACGGCGTCGGGCTTCGACGTGCGCGACGCTTCCGAGCGCTGGCGCGCGCCACTGGTGACCGTTCCGACCAACTGGGCGCCGAGCGCCTGATCGCCACGCTGCTGCACTACCTCGGCCGCCACGGCGGCGCGCGACGACGTCTCGAGCCCGTGCTGCTGGCGTTGTCGGCGCCGTCACAGCCAGACCACATCAGGCGCTTCCAATTGGACCAGCGCGTCGCAGCGCGCGGCACGCTGGCCAACCTGCTGTGGATGCAGGGCCAGGCAGACGAGGCGACCGCAGTCGCCGATGACCTGGTCCGGGAAGCGCGAGCAGCGGGACATCCGCTGTCGCTGTGCAACGCGCTGGCCCACATTTCGATCCCCATCGCCCTGCACCGCGGCGACGCGGACGCGGTCGACCGCGACCTGGCGGAGCTGCTGCGACAGCTGTCGCGAAATGCCCTGCCCGTCCTGCGCCTGCTCGCCGCGTGCCTGGAAGGCATCGTGGCGGTGACGCGCGGGAACGCGATGGGTGTTGGTGTATTGGACGAGGCGCTGCGCCGCCTGACCGCGACCGGCTACCGCTTGCGCCGCGCATACCCCCTCAGCATGCTGGCGCTGGGCCGCGCGCACGCCGGCGAAATGGACGCGGCGCTGACCGCGATCGATGAGGCTCTGTCCTGGTCCACGCGGACGGCGGAACGCTGGTACCTGCCGGAAAGTCTTCGCATCAAGGCCGAGCTGCTGAGACTGCGTGGCGATGCGGACGACCGCGCGGAGATCGAGCGCCTGCTGCGCGAAGCCATGCAACTTGCGCGCCACCAGAACGCGCCAACATGGGAACGACGTGCGGCAGCGAGCCTGGCGCAACTGCTCGATGTGCAGGACGTTCCGCCCCGCCTTGTCCGCTGCGACGCTGGCGCGTCCGTTTGACCCGTCCCGGACTCAGTCGATCCGGAGCACGACCATCTTGTGACTGGTCATGTCGTGCATCGTCCAGGGGATGCCGCCGATGCCATGTCCCGATTCGCGCCGCCCCGCAAAGGGCATCCAGTCGGTGCGGAACGCAGTATGGTCGTTGACCATTACCGCCGACGCGTCGAGTCGCTCTGAGGCGCTGAGCGCCACGCCGAGATCCTGCGTGAAGACGCTGGCCTGGAAGGCGACCGGCAGGCTGTTCGCTGTGGCGATGGCCTTGTCCAGGTCGGTGTAGCCGTAGACGCATACAGTCGGCCCGAACACCTCCAGCGTCGACAGCTTCGTGTTCGCAGGCGGTTCGATCACGATGGAGGGCAGGAGCGTTGATGCGTTCAGGCGGCCGCCGCCGATCAGGCGTGCACCGGCCGCGCCGGCCTCGTCGAGCCAGGACTGCACCCGGTTAGATTCGGCCGGCGTGATGAGTGGGCCGACGTCCGTGTCGGGCCGGGTCGGATCACCGGTTCGCAACTGGCCGACCGCTGGCACGAAGCGGTCCAGGAAACCTGACATCACGTCCTGGTGAACGAAGATGCGCTGTGTGGAGACGCAGACCTGGCCGGCATGGTAATAGCTGCCCTTGACCAGCGGCGCCGTGAGTCGATCGAGGTCGGCAGTGCGGTCGACGATGCACGGTGCCGATCCGCCGTGCTCCAACGCACAGCGCGTGCCCGCGTGCAGGCGCGACCGCAGGTACCAGCCGATGCGGGCCGACCCGATGAAGCTGAGGAACGAGACGCGACGATCGGTGGCGAGGGCCTCTGCAAGCGCCGTTTCCTCGGGCAGAAACGTCTGGCACCAGCCAGTGGGCAGGCCCGACTGGTGGACCAGCCTCACCAGCTCGAAGCAGCTGAGCGGCGTGGCAGCCGCGGGCTTCACGATTACCGGACAGCCCGTCGCGATCGCCGGCACGACCTGGTGGACGATCAGGTTGAGCGGGTGATTGAACGCCGAGATCGCCGCCACCACGCCAATCGGCTCCCGGAACGTGAAGGCCCGTCGTCCCGCACTGGACTGGGTCGACCCCATCGGGATCTCGCGCCCGCCATCGCATCGCAGTACATCGATGGCGATGTGCACTCCGTCGATTCACGACGCTTTACCGCATTTGACGCCGCCACCGATCGCGACCGCCTAGAGTCTCCCAGAGGGTCCGTACTCGTCGGACCTCGCCTCGCCCGACCACGAGTCATCCGTCGACTTTGGGGAAAGATCATGGATCAGAAGCACCCATTGCCTGTCCGCATCGCCCATGCGGATCCGATCATCGCCGCCGGAATCCACGCACTGCTCGAGAACGACGGCCGCCTGCACGTCTCGCGACAGGAACCAGCACAGGGTGGCGCCGGCATCGATGTGGTGATCGCCGATCGCGCCTTCGCGCTGCAGTTCCTGGATGATCACGGCCGCAAGTCCGGAAGCGCATCGTCGCGGCCGCGGCTGCTGATCGTCAGCCAGCTCGATCGCGAACAGGAGATCCGCGCCGCAGTCGCGGCCGGCGTCGAAGGCTACGTGCTGCATGGCTGCAGTGCGGACGAACTTCGCGTCGCCGTCGCGACGGTGGCTCGCGGGGTACGCTACATCGCCGCGCCCATCGTCGCGCGGCTCGCCGAGAGCCTGACCCGCACCCCGCTGAGCGCTCGCGAACATGATGTGCTCGAACTGATCGCCGCGGGTCAGTGCAACAAGGGTATCGCACGCGACCTCGAGATCTCCGTGGGCACGGTCAAGTCTCACGTTCGCGCGATTCTTTCCAAGCTGTCGGCCAGCAGTCGCGTCCAGGCCGTCTACCACGCGCAGACACGCGGCATCCTCCCGCCGACGCGCGTGACGTCGGCGGTGTCATGATCGTCGTCAGAGCGGGAGCGGCGCATCGGGATGCACGAGACCCGACTCGCGCAGCTCGCGCCAGAACGCGGCGGGCACCAGCTCGCGATCGGCCGCCACGTCCTCCGCGATGCGGCTTGGCTTGCTCCCGCCGGGAATCACAGCCGCGACCGCCGGGTTGGCAAGCGCGAACTGGAGACCGGCCGCCTTCATGCTCACGCCGTGACGGTCGGCGATCGCACGGATACGCGCGACCTTGTCGAGGATCTCCGGTTTGGCTGGCGCGTATTCGAAGTTCGGCCCACCCACCAGCGCGCCCGAGCTGTAGGGGCCTCCTACGACGATGCCAAGCCCGAGCTCGGCACACCTTGGCATCACGCGCTGCAGCGCCTTGGCATGATCCAGAAGCGTGTAGCGCCCCGCAAGCAGGAAGCCGTCGGGCTTGGAGCCCTCAAGTTCCAGCAGCAATTCGATCGGCTCGACTCGGTTCACGCCGAGGCCCCAGGCCTTGATCACACCCTCGTCGCGCAGCCGGTCCAGCGCCTTGAAGGCGCCCTGTCGCGCCGACTCGAACATGCCCAGCCACTCGTCGCCATAGAAATCCTGCGCGACGTCATGCACCCACACGATCTCCACGTGATCCGTCTTCAGCCGGATGAGGCTCTCCTCGATGGAACGCAAGGTCGCATCCGCCGAGTAGTCGTTGACGATTCGGTTGGGGCGGCCATGGCGAAACACGTCGCCTTTCTCGCCGAGGTCGCGTGCGTTGACGTCCTCGATCGCGTCAGAGATGAGCCGGCCCACCTTCGTGCTGATGACGTACTCGCTCCGAGGCTTGCCGGCCAGCGCGTCGCCGAGCCGCATCTCCGACAGGCCCGCGCCGTAGAGCGGAGCATTGTCGAAGTAGCGTATGCCCGCGCTCCAGACCGCTTCCACCGTGGCGAGCGCCTCGGCTTCCAGAATGTCGCGGAACATGTTGCCCAGCGGGGCGGTGCCAAATCCAAGGTTGCCGGGAAGGATGGACTTCAATGACATGGTGACTCCTTGTCGGTTTCGACGCCGCCGCGGCTAGCTCGCGCCGCGTTGCTGCAGCAGTTCGACGGTGCGGTGCTCGAGCAGTGGAATGATCCGACCCTGCACGAGCTCTCTGTAGTGGGTCGACGCTCGATGAGCCTCGACGGCGGCCTCGTCCGCGTAGCGCTCGATCAGCAGGAGCGGGCCGCCGTCGAGTCCGCGGAACACCTCGTAGCCCAGGCACCCCGGCTCCGCCAGCGACTGCCGCTTCAGGTCGGCCACGAGCGCAATCACCTGGTCCATCGCCGCCGCACCGGCATGCCAGTGCGCGACGACGATGATGGGCGATAAGGCTACCATCACGCCCCCTTGCGCATCGCATCGACGATGGCCTCCGCGAGCGGTCCCGCCGACGCAGGATTCTGGCCCGTCATCAGGCGACCGTCGACCACGACCTTGGGCTGCCAGATGGCGGTCTCTTCGAACTTCGCGCCCTCGTCGACCAGCGCGGTCTGCAGGTGGAACGGCACGTCCGCTTCGGCGTAGCCTTTCTCCTCGGCGTTGGTGAAGGAGGTCAGCTTGCGGCCCCGGACAAGCGGTGTGCCGTCGTCCAGCTTCGCGCCGAGCAAGGCCACCGGTCCATGGCAAACCGCCGAGACGATCATTCCCGCGTTCCACGCCCGTGTCACGGTGCGCTTCACCTCGGGGTCATTGGCGATGTCCACCATCGGACCAAGGCCGCCAGGGAAGAACAGCGCGTCGTAGTCGAGCACGTCCACTTCGGACAGCTTGCGGCTGCGCGACATGCGGCGAATCGCCTTGCTCTCGCGGAATGCCCGCTGCACCGGATCCTTCTCGTCATATCCGTCTTCGTGCGGCGCACCACCCAGCGGCGATACGTACTCGAGGGCGATGCCGGCCTTCTCGAACACCTCCCACGGGTGGGCGATTTCCGGGAAGAAGTAGCCGGTGGGACGCTTGTGCGGACCGATGAATGCGGTGTTCGTCATCACGACAAGGACGTGCTTGAGGCTCATTGCAAACTCCTTTGCGGTTGGGGTCTCGCTGGCGTCGCCGGCATGGCACGCGCAGCTCGATACGACACGTTGGTACGTCGACAAAGGTAAATCGGCGGCCAGCGCAACGGAAGTGCAGAGCGGTCAAATGCGGTGAAACGAAGTACACGCGACTCACACATGCTCGAGGCACCAGGCCCGCGTGGTCTCGAGAAAACGGTAGGCCGTACCTTCGGCGTCGAGCTCCATGACCAGCAATGACTTGGTGGCCAGCAGCGCCAGCGTGTCCGCCGCCTCCGGAGGTGCAATGCCGGCGACCCTCGCGGCCGCTCGAGCGTCAAAGGCCTGCGCAAACACGGAGACCGCACGCAGCAGCGCGGCCTCGCGCGGTGACAGCAGGTCGTAGCTCCACGCCAGCGTCGCCGCCAGCGTGCGCTGACGGGGCGGGCCGCCGCGGCGCTCGGCCGGCAGACTCAGGCGATCGTCCAGCTGCCGCAACAATCCGTCGACACCGAATGCGTCGACGCGTGTCGCCGCGAGTTCGATCGCGAGCGCGAGTCCGTCGAGACGACGGCAGATCGCCGCCACTACGCCGACGTTCTCGTCGCTCAACGCGAAGCCGTCCAGGGTGTCGCATGCGCGATCCACGAACAGTTGGATCGCGGGAAAGGCCAAGGCCATAGCGGCATCTGGCACGGGTACAACCGGCGGTGTCGCCAGCAATGGCAGCAGGCAGACATGCTCACCGCGCAGCCGCAGCGGCTCGCGGCTGGTGACGAGGATCCTGAGCCGTGGCACCGCCTCAAGCAGTTGCTGCACGCAGGTGGCCACGGAGTCGACCAGGTGCTCGCAACTGTCCAGCACCAGCAACATCTCGCGATCGCGGATGCACGCGCAGGTCATCGCCAGGGTGGCCGGCCCGTGCGTGACTAGCCCGAGCACCGCTGCGATGGCCCCGGGCACTTGCTTGGGATCCCTGACGGTTGCGAGGTCGATCAGCCACGCGCCGTCGATGAACGAGCGCACGGCTTGCTCCGCGACTGCCATTGCCACCGAAGTCTTGCCGATGCCGCCGGCGCCGACAATCGAGACGAGGCGGTCGACCTCAAGGCGGCCGCGCAACGCCTCGACGATGCCCATGCGGCCGAACAGGCACGTCCTCACAGTTGGCAGGTTGTGCCGGACACGCGCGCACGGCGCGACTTCGGGTGGTGCCGGGATCGCGTCGCCGGCGCGTACCGCCTCGATGAAGCGATAGCCACGCCCGGTCACCGTCGCGATGTAGCGCGCGGCGCCTGCACCGTCCCCCAGCGCCTGACGCAGCGCGGTCATGTTGGCCTTGAGGTTGCCCTCCTCGACGACCGCGCCCGGCCAGACCTGCTCGAGCAGTTCCCGCTTTGTGACGAGCTCGCCGGCGCGGCGCACCAGCACCTTCAGGATCTCGAGCGCTCGCCCACCGATGCGCACCTCCACGCCGTCGGCCAGCAATTGATGGCGCTCGGGAATCAGCACGAAGGGTCCGAACGCGAACGTGCGAGGGGCATCGGCGTCGGCGCGCGCGAGCGACGACTGAGCGGCATGCTCGCGCGGCCGATCGGCGACGGGTTCCACGAACCGGTAGCCGAGACCGTTGACGGTCGTCACGTAGCGCGCCTCGGCTGCATCGTCTCCCAAGGCCCGCCTGAGCGCCGCGACATTGACCTTGAGGTTGCCCTCCTCCACGACTCGGCCGGGCCAAACATGGGCGATGAGGTCACGCTTGGTCACCAGCTCGCCGGCGCGGCTGACGAGACAGGTGAGTATGTCGAGCGCACGGCCGCCGATGCGCACAGGGCGGCCGTCCACGGTCAGCATCTGCCGCTGCGGCATCAGGATGAAGGGCCCGAAGGTGAAGGACGATTCCATCCGCCCGACGATAGCGGTGGCATGCGCACTTGCGGTGTACGCGCCGCAGCGCGGCCACATTCTTCACCACGTCTCACCGCGGCCAGGCAGGCGAGCGCGCCACCCGCGCTGTCAAGCGCGACCTCCGTCATGTTCTCAGGCCCCCGTGGCCGGGATAAAAGTCATTGTCGAGAACCAGGCCGGCGACCCGTGACTCGGCGCGACTATCGGCGCGATGAGAGTGAGAGGCGCGTCAGGGCCTCGACGTCAGGCGTCAGCAACGTCACGATCTGGACCGATTGCTCGGACACACGGGCCGCGTCGTGCAACGCGCGCCGCACCTGGGCGATGAGATTGGGCACGGAGGCCAGGGCGAGCGCGCACGCGGAACTGAGCTCGGGGTCTTGCTGCGGGACCGGGGCCTGCGGATCAAGCGTGGCATCGAGCACGCGTGCCACCTCGGCAACGGCCGCCTCGAGTGCCGGCGTGTCGTGCTCCCGCGCGTAGAGCGTCAACGTGAGGCGCAGGTTGGACAGGTGCGACATCACGCCGTACGCCGCCGCCAGCCAGACGGTTAGCTGCGCGATCGGCACGCGCACATCGTCCGGCTCGGCCAGGCTGCGCGAACGCGTGGCGTTCAGCGCGCGCAGCGCGTCGTACGCACGCTGCCGGGTGAAGCGCGGCAGGGCGGCCGGATCCTCCCGCAGGCGGATCGCCTCGGCCGCGTAGGCGCGCAGGGCGCTGTTGGCCTGCTTGAGCACGCCGTCCAGGTTACGGCGCTCCCAGGTCGGCAGGACGTAGGTCGCGGCCCAGCCCAGCAGCGCGCCCGCGACGGTGTCGCCGAATCGCTCGATGGTGCCGAAGCCCGCCGCCGGCGCCACCAGATAGGCCTGCAGCAGCGCCATGACCGCGGCGCAAGCGGCGGTGACCGAATAGCGCACGGGAATGAAGGCGTGTGCGACGCCGGAGGCCACCAGGAAGCACGCCGTCAGGAAGATCATCGACGTGTTCGTGGTGAGCACCACCACGACGAGGCAACCCGCCAGCGTGCCCAGCACTCGAGAATTGCGGCGCGCCAGAGTCTGCGCCAAGTTGCCTTGCATCACCGCCACGACGGTCAACACCACCCATTGCGGGTGCGGCGTGAACGGCAGCGTGCGCGCTACCGCGTAGCCCAGGCCCGCGGTGAGGCTGGTGCGCACCGCATGGCGGAACACCGGCGCGTCCGGACGCAGGTTCGCCATCACGGCGGCCAGTTGCCATTCGTCAGGCGAGATGTAGCGACGCAGGTCGTCGCGCTGGCAGGGCAGCCCATCCGCCTGCCCTGAGGCCAGCAGTTCCTGGATCGCGTGCAGCAGGTCGAGTTCACTGCGCAGCAAGCCTGTGACGGCGACCGTCGCGGAGCAGCGATCGTCGCCGGCGGAGCGGGCCAGTTCGACGAACGACGCTGCGATGTCCGCCTCGATCGCCAGATCTGCCGCCACCCCTTCGCCGGAGCGCAGACAGGCGCCCACGACGCCCAGGGCCGCTGCGATCTTGCCCAGGAGATGGCCTGCACGCTCCGCGTCCTCCCGGCGCGCCAGACCGCCGGCCAGCAGCGGTGCCATCACATCGCTGGCCATCGCCAGGTCGCGCAGGTCGATCAGGCCCAGCAGGATGGCGGTCTGCCGGCGCGCCCGGTCTCCGCGATCGTTGCCGAAGACCAGGTCGCGAGCGAGCTGCATCTGGTCGGCCAGCGCGGCCTCCACGTCGACGATGCCCGAGCGCCAGATCGCATCGGCCGGATGCGTGATCTGGCGCCCGACCTCGGCCAGCAGCCGGGCCAGGCTGTCAGCGGTCGCCGCCAGGGCGAGGCGGCGCCAGGTGTCCTGGAGCAGCCGGCCGGTCACGACAGCCCAGATCCAGTAACCAGCTGATCCCGCGAGGCCCCAGGCGAAGCGGTCCCAGTGCAGTGTCTGCGACGGCGACGTAGACATCGCGAACACGAGCGACAGCGCCGTGGCGAACGCGACGGCGCCCGCCTTGGGCCCCCACGACAGGCTCAACATGGCGCCGAAAACCAGCAGCATCACGACGGGCACCAGCGGCACGTCGAAGGTGCGGGCGGCGAAGAAGAGCGTCGCCGCCGCCGTGGTGCCGACGAGCGCTACCAGCACGCGTCGCGCGACGCGGTCGGTGGTGGCCACGACGTCGGCCAGGCTGGCGCAGACGGCGTTGGCGATGGCGATCTGCGCGGCCGTGGCGCCGGCCACGAGGCTGATCGAGCATTGAACCAGGGTCAGGCCCAGCGTCACGCTGACACCGTTGATGACCCAGGCCGGCAGGCGGCGCAGCAACTGGGCCGCCATCACTTCAAACCAATGGTGACGGCGGCCATCTCAGGCCTCCGATCCGGCCAGCGTCGGATAGTCGGTGTAGCCCTCGGCGCCACCGCCGTAGAACGTCGCGTGGTCGGCCGTTGCCAGCGGGGCGTCGCGACGGAGGCGCTCCACCAGGTCGGGGTTGCCGATGAACGGGCGGCCGAACGACACCATGTCCGCATGGCCGGAGGCCAGGGCCTCGATGGCCATCCGGCGGTCGTAGCTGTTGTTGGCGATGTACTTGCCACCGAACGACGCGCTGAGCGCCTTGAAGTCGAAGCCGCCGGCGTCGTTCATGCCGCGCGTCTGGCCCTCGATGCAGTGCAGGTAGGCGAGCCCGAACTCGCCAAGTCGCCTGGCATAGTAGCCGTAGGTGGCCTGCGGGTCGCTGTCCAGCGGCGTGTCACCCGCTGAACGGGTGAGCGGCGACAGTCGCACGCCCACGCGGTCGCCCCCCCAGATGCCAGCCACCGCCTCGATCACCGCCAGCGGAAAGCGGACGCGGTTCTCGATCGAGCCGCCATACTGGTCGGTGCGCTCATTGGTGCTGTCGCGAAGGAACTGCTCCAGCAGGTAGCAGTTGGCCGAGTGCACCTCCACGCCGTCAAACCCGGCGTCCATCGCGCACCGGGCGGCGTGCTGGTAGTCCTCGAGGATCAGCGGGATCTCGTCGGTCGCCAGCGCGCGCGGCATCGACGGCCGGGCCTGCGTGCGCGACTCCAGGAAGATGAGCTCCCCGGCCTGGATCGCCGAAGGCGCGACCGGCGGCGCGCCGTTGCCCTGGAGGTCGACATGCGAAATGCGGCCCACGTGCCACAGTTGGCAGACGATCTTGCCGCCGGCCCGATGCACGGCCGTCGTGACCCGATGCCACGCCGCCACCTGCTCCGGCGTGTAGATCCCCGGGGTGAACGCGTAGCCGCGCCCCTGCCGCGAGATGTTGGTCGCCTCCGAGATGATCAGGCCCGCGGACGCGCGCTGCGCGTAGTATGCCGCCGCGAGCGGCGTGTGCACGCCGTCCATGCCAGCTCGTGAGCGGGTCAGCGGCGCCATGGCGATGCGGTTGGCCACGGAGATCGCGCCGACGGTGATCGGCGAGAAAAGGATCGATGAGTCGGTCATGCTGGAAACCCTCTTTGAACGACTGCCCGGCGAGACCGGGCTTCGGCCAGCGCATGGCGTTCGAGCCACTCTAGGCGCCTGCAAATCGCGCCAGAAGTAAAACGTGGTCAAGCGCACGCCGAACAGCACGGCGCACGCCGACGCGTCTCCACGTTTCACGGCGCTTGACCAGCATTTACCACCGGCTCGCGAGATTGAATCGCACACTGCGGACGTCGTGCTTCGGACAACGCCGTCCGCTCGCACTGCCGACTCACGGCCCAGCCCAGGCATAGCCCCACCATGAACCACGCCGACACGGTCCTGCTCTCCCGGCTGCAATTCGCGTTCACGCTGGGGTACCACATCCTGTGGCCCGCTTTCTCGATCGGCATCGCAGGATTCCTCGTGTTCCTGAACGCCGCGTGGGTGCGGACACATCGGCCGGTGTACTTGCAGCTTTTGACGTTCTGGACGCACATCTTCGGCCTGGCGTTCGGCATGGGTGTTGTCACGGGCGTTGTCATCTCCTATGAGCTCGGCACCAACTGGTCGGGCTTTGCGGGGGCGACGGCCGACGTGCTGGGCCCGCTGTTCTCGTTCGAGGTGCTAACCGCTTTCTTCCTGGAGGCTGGCTTCATCGGGATCATGCTTTTCGGGCGCGGACGCGTCAGCGACAAGTTGCACCTGGCCGCCTCGGCCATCGTCGCGACGGGCACCGTCATCAGCGCGTTCTGGATCCTGGCGGCGAACTCCTGGATGCAGACGCCGCAGGGCTTCGAGATCGTCGACGGCCGCTTCGTGGTCACCGACTGGCTCAAGGTGGTCTTCAACCCGTCGTTCCCGTACCGCTTCGCGCACATGGTGCTCGCCAGCTACGTCACCGGCGTGTTCGTGGTGATCGGCGTCAGCGGGTTCTACCTGGCGCGGCGCCGGCACGTCGAGTTCGCGAGCACCGCCTTTTCGATCTGCCTGTGGATGGCCATCGTCCTGGTGCCGGTGCAACTTGTCATCGGCGACATGCACGGTCTGAACACGCGCGAACACCAGCCGGTCAAGTTGGCGGCGATCGAGGCACGCTGGGACACCGCGCGCGAGGCCCCGCTGAACCTCGTGGCCTGGCCGGATGCGGCCGCCGAACGCAACGACTACGCGATCGAGGTGCCCTACCTCGGGAGCCTGATCCTCACTCACGACCTGCACGGCGAGATCAAGGGACTCAAGGAAGTGTCCGTCAATCGCCGGCCTCCGGTGGCCGTCGTGTTCTTCGCGTTCCGGATCATGGTCGGCTGTGGCATGGCGATGCTGGCGATCGCCGTCATCAGCGCCGTGCTGAGGAAGCGCGGCCGGCTGTACTCGACAACCTGGTTCCACATCGTCTGCGCCTGCGCGACGCCTTTGGGCTTCATCGCGATCCTGGCCGGCTGGACCGTCACCGAGGTCGGCCGGCAGCCCTACGTCGTGTACGGCCAGCTCCTGACCGCCGATGCGGCCTCCCCCGTTGCCCCGCCCGCCGTCGCCGCGACGCTGGCCGGGTTCTTCGTCATCTACAACCTGCTGCTGGCGGGCTTCTTCTGGTACGCGGGCAAGCTCGTCTGGCGCGGTCCGGCCGAAATCTCCGAGCCGGTCAAGCCTGCCGCCTCCGGCGTGAGGGTTCGTCATGCATGACACGCTTCCCGTGATCTTCGCCTGCGTCCTGGTTCTGGGCATCGCCATTTACGTCTGCCTGGACGGGATGGACCTGGGCATCGGCATCCTCTACCTCGTGGCGCCGCTGGAAGCTGACCGAGACCTGATGATCGCCACCGTCGAGCCCGTCTGGGACGGCAACGAGACCTGGCTGGTACTGGGCGCCATGATCCTGTTCGCCGGCTTCCCCACTGCGCTGGCTGTCTTGCTGCCCGCGCTGTACCTGCCGATCATCGTGATGTTGTTCTCTCTGGTGCTGCGCGGCATCTCCTTCGAGTTCCGCGGCCGGGCGGTGCGCAGCAAGCGCGCATGGGACTACATCTTCTCGCTGGCGTCTGTGGTCGCCACGCTGTGCCAGGGCCTCGTGCTGGGCACGTTCGTGGGCGGAGGAATCATCCCCGGCCACGCCGAAGCGTTCGGGTTCCTGTCGTGGTTCTCGGCCGCGACGTCTCTGGGCCTGGTCGCCGGCTACGCGTTGTTGGGAGCGACCTGGCTGATCTGGCGCACCGGCGGCAGCGCGCAGACCTTCGCGCGCGAGATCGCCAGGCCATGCATGCTCGCCGTCGCCGCGTTCATCGTGCTCATGGGAGTGTGGACGCCGCTGGCGCAGGCCGACGTCGCGGCACGCTGGTTCGCGCTGCCAAGCGTCGCCGGGCTCGTCGTGACGCTGTCGATCACAGTCCTCACTTGGTTCTTCCTCTGGCGCAGCATCTGGGGCCCGCGCGAGCTGCTGCCCTACCTGCTGACGATCGCGATCTTCGGCCTGGGGCTGATCGGCCTGTGCGCCACCGTGTACCCCTACGCCATCCCGCACCACCTCACCTTGTGGGAGGCGGCGTCGCGACCCGAGACGCTGGAGGTCACCGGCATCGGCCTGGCGATCTGCCTGCCGCTGGTCATCGCCTACCTGTCCTTTTCCTACTGGATCTTCAAGGGCAAGGTCACCACGACGGGAGACTACTCGTGAGCACGAAGCAGCGCCCGGAGGGCATCCGCGAATACGACGAACCGGCCGCCGGCTGGGATGCGACCATCGCGCTAGGCAAGGCGCTGGCGCGCCAGCGCATTCCGATCCATGGTGTGCGGGCCCTGCTGTCGAACAACCAGCCCGAGGGCTTCGACTGCCCGGGATGCGCGTGGCCCGACCCCAAGCACACCTCCGCGTTCGAGTTCTGCGAGAACGGCGCCAAGGCGGTCTCATGGGAGGCCACCGCCAAGCGCGTCACGCCCGAGTTCTTCGCGAAGCACAGCCTTTCCGAGCTGTGGACGAACGCCGACTTCTGGCTCGAGGGCCAGGGCCGGCTGACGCATCCGATGAAGTACGACCGTGCCACCGACCGCTACGTTCCGGTGGAATGGCAGGCGGCGTTCGACGACATCGGCCGCAAGCTCAACGCGCTGTCCGATCCGAACCAGGTCGAGTTCTACACCTCGGGCCGCGCCTCGAATGAGGCCGCTTTCGTCTTCCAGCTGTTCGCGCGCAACCTCGGCACCAACAACTTCCCAGACTGCTCGAACATGTGCCACGAGCCGACCTCGGTGGGCCTGCCGCGCTCGATCGGCATCGGCAAGGGCACGGTCACGCTAGAGGACTTCGAGCGCTGCGACCTGATACTGTCGATCGGCCACAACCCCGGCACCAACCACCCGCGCATGATGACCTCCCTGCGCGAGGCCGCTCGGCGCGGCGCGACGATCATCGTCTTCAACCCCGTCAAGGAGCGGGCCCTGGTGCGCTTCGAGGCTCCGCAGGAGCCGTTGGAGATGGCCACGTTCACCTCGACGCCCATCGCCACGCGCTACCTGCAGGTCAAGATCGGCGGCGACGTCGCGGCGATCATGGGCGTATGCAAGGCGCTGCTCGAGATGGACGAGGCCGCCAAGACGGCCGACACGGCCCCGGTATTGGATCACGCGTTCATCGCCGGCCACACGGCCGGCTTCGCCGACTACGCCGCGAGCCTGGCCGATGCCGACTGGGCCTCGATCGAGCGCTCCAGCGGACTCACGCGCGAGGAACTCGAAGGCGTCGCGCAGGTGTACGCGAAGTCCGAGGCCACCATCGCGTGCTACGGCATGGGCATCACCCAGCACCGCACGGGCACGGCCAATGTGCAGCAGGTCGTCAACCTTTTGCTGATGCGCGGCAACATGGGCCGCACCGGCGCGGGCGTGTGTCCGCTGCGCGGCCACTCGAACGTGCAGGGCAACCGCACCGTCGGCATCACGGAGCGTCCGTCGGCCGAGTTCCTCGATCGCCTGGGCCAGGTGTTTCACTTCGAGCCGCCGCGTGTGCACGGCCACTCGGTTGTCGAGAGCATCGCGGCGATGCGCGATGGACGCTCCAAGGCCATCATCTGCCTCGGCGGCAACCTCGCCATCGCCGCAGCGGATCCTGCGGCCTGCCGCCAGGCCTTCCGCAACGTCGACCTCGCCGTGCATCTGGCCACGAAGCTGAATCGGACGCACCTGCTCCCCGGGGGCACCACCTACTTGCTGCCTGTGATCGGCCGGACCGAGCTCGACGTGCAGGCGACCGGACCGCAGGCATTGACCGTCGAGGACTCGATGTCCATGGTGCACGCGTCCAACGGCTTCCTGCCGCCACCCAGTGATCACGTGCGATCCGAGCCCGCGATCCTCTGCGCCATGGCCAAGGCGACGCTCGGTGCGCGCTCGGTGGTGGACTGGGACGCTTGGACGGGCAATTACGCACTGATCCGCGACCACATCGAGGCGGTGTTCCCCGACTTCGAGGCGTTCAACGACCGCATCCGCGTGCCCGGCGGCTTCCAGCTTCCTAACTCGGCGCAGCAACGCATCTGGAAGACGGACTCAGGCAAGGCCAACTTCTCGGTGTTCACCGGCCTGGAGGAAGATGAGCAGGCGGGCGACGCGCCTGTGTTGCGGCTGATGACGATGCGCTCGCACGACCAGTACAACACCACGATCTACGGCCTGGACGACCGATACCGCGGCGTATTCGGGCGCCGCGACATCCTGTTCGTCAACGAGCGCGAACTGGCGCGGCTGGGCCTGGAGGAGGGCGACCTGGTGGACGTCCACACCGCCTTGAGACATGCGTCGCCGGAGCGTGTCGTGCGCCAACTGACGCTCGTGCGCTACGACCTGCCCGACGGATGCTGCGGCGGCTACTACCCCGAGACGCAGCCGCTGGTCGCGCTGGAGCATGTGGATCCCGACTGTCTTACGCCGTCGTACAAGTCCATCCCCGTGCACATCGTCGCGACCGCGGCCGCCAATTCGCCCGGCGAGATCGTGATCGTCCGCGCCGGGGTCGCCGGCGCCGGTGCCGCGTCCGCGCAAGCATCTTCCTGAAGGAGTCAGAATGTTCGATCTGGTCGTCAACGGCACATCGCATGCGGCTGACGTCGCCGGCGACGTCCCGCTGCTGTGGGTGCTTCGCGACGCGATCGGCCTGACCGGCACCAAGTTCGGCTGCGGCATCGCGCAGTGCGGCGCCTGCACCGTGCATCTGGACGGCCAGCCAGTGCGCTCGTGCGTGCTGCCGGTGAGCGCGGTCGGCACGCGCGCCGTTACCACGATCGAGGCCATCGGCGAGACCCTCGCGGGCAAGGCCGTGCAGCGGGCATGGCTCGACGTCGATGTCGTGCAGTGCGGCTACTGCCAATCAGGCCAGATCATGTCGGCGGTCGCGCTGATCCGTCGCGTGCCGAATCCGACCGACGATGACATCGACCTCGCGATGGCGGGCAACATCTGCCGCTGCGCGACCTACGTTCGCATCCGCGGCGCTATCAAGCAGGCGGCGACCGGTCAGGTCGTGCTGCCGCAGACGATCGCGGCGGACGGCGGGGAGCAGGCTTCGTGAGGGCACTCGCCCAGCGCGGCTTGGCACCGCGCGAAGGTGTCAGTCGCCGGCAGGCGCTCAAGGCCACGGGCCTGGCGATCGCCTTCGTCTGGACAGGCGTCCTGAGCAAGGCGGCACGCGCCGAGCTGAGCGCGCGCCACCAGCCCCAGGACACGGCCGCCGCCGCCCTCGACGGCCATCCCGCGTTCGCGCCGAACGCCTTCGTCCGCATCGACACCGACGGCAGCGTCCGCCTCGTCATGCCCAACGTGGAGATGGGGCAGGCGATCTACACCGGCTCCGCGATGCTGCTGGCCGAGGAATTGGGCGTGGGGCTGGGCCACGTCAAGATCGAGCACGCGCCGCCCAACGGGGTGCTCTACGCCCAGGCCATCCTGCAGGAGCAGGTAACAGGGGGATCGACCAGCACGCGCGCTACCTACACCGTCTTGCGCGAGGCCGGTGCGGTCGCGCGCACGCTGCTTGTGAGCGCGGCCGCCGCGCGCTGGAACGTCGATCCGTCGACATGCACAGTGGCCGATGGGCGGGTGCTGCACGCGCCCAGCGGACGCCAGCTGGGTTACGGCGCCTTGGCCGATGCCGCGGCGAAGCTGCCGATGCCCGACAAGGTCAAGCTCAAGGATCCCAAGGATTTCACGCTCGTCGGCAAGCGCCTGCGTCGGCTCGACTCCGACGACAAGGTCACCGGCAGGACGCAGTTCGCGATCGACGTTCGCCTGCCCGGCATGAAGGTCGCCACCGTGCGCGCCTGTCCCACGCTCGGCGGCACGCTGGTCAGCGTCGACGACAAGGCCGCGCGTGCGATTCCGGGCTATGTCGGTTTCATCCGGCTGCCCGACGCCGTCGCCGCCGTCGGCGAGCACTACTGGGCCGCCAAGCAGGGGCTGGAGGCGCTCGACGTGGAATGGAATCCCGGGCCCAACGCGACGCTGACGACGCGCAAGCTGCGCGAGACCATGGCACGGCTCTCGGCCACGGGCAAGCCGATCGTCGCCCGCGAGGTCGGCACGGCGCTCGTGGGCGCGCCCATCGAGGCGACCTACCAGTTGCCCATGCTGGCCCACGCGCCCATGGAACCGATGAACGCCACGGTGCACGTGACGCCGGCCCTGTGCGAGATCTGGGTCGGGACGCAGGTGCCGACGCGCTGCGTCGCCGTCGGCGCTGAGATCTGCGGGTTGCCGCCGGAACGCGTCGTCGTGCACGGAGAGTACCTGGGCGGCAGCTTCGGCCGCCGGCTGGAAGTCGACATGGTCGAACAGGCGGTCGCGCTTGCAAGGCAAGTGCCGTATCCCCTCAAGGTCGTCTGGGCGCGCGAGGAGGACATCCGGCGCGACATCGTCCGCCCGATGTACCATGACAAGGTCACGGCCATCGTCGACGCCGAGGGCAGGCTCGCCTGGTTCGGCGACCGCATCTGCGGCGCCAGCGTGCTCGATCGCTGGCTGCCGGTCGCCCTCCGCAAGGACGGCCTGGACCCCGACGCCACCGAGTGCGCCGATCATCTGCCCTACGACGTGCGCAACCTGAAGGTGGAATGGGTGCGCCTCACGCTGCCACCGGGCGTGCGCATCGGCTGGTGGCGCGGCGTTGGTCCGAATCACAATATGTACGTCGTGGAGAGCTTCGTCGACGAGCTCGCCTACCGCGCAAGCCAGGACCCGGTCGCCTATCGCCGCGGCATGCTGCAGCACAACGCTCGCACCCGCGGAGTTCTCGACTTGGCAGTTGCCAAGAGCGGCTGGGGCCAGGCACTGCCCGCGCGGTGCGGCCGCGGCGTGGCGCTGGGCGACGCGTTCGGCAGCCACGTGTGCGCGATCGTCGAGGTGGAGGTGAGCCCGCAGGGCGAGGTCCTGTTGCGCCGCGTGGTCGTGGCGGTGGACTGCGGCGTCGTCATCAACATCAGCTCCGTGGAGGCGCAGATGCAGGGCGGCATCCTGTTCGGCCTGGGCGCCGCGCTGTTCAACGATGCCACGCTGGAGAACGGCGGCATCCGGCAGAGCAACTTCCACGACTACCGCTCGCTGCGCATCAATGAGACGCCGCCGGTGGAGATCCACACGGTAATGAACGAGGAGGCGCCAGGCGGGCTGGGCGAGCTCGGCACGTCCATCGCGGCGCCGGCGCTGAACAACGCTATCTTCGCGGCAACCGGCGTGCGGCTGCGCGAGTTGCCGATCGACCGCGCGCGGCTCGCGCAGCGCAAGTCGGCGCTCGAGTCGCTGCTCGGATCCGACGAGCGCCGCGGCGATGGCCGGGGAGGCCGGACGTGAGGCGCCTGGTCCTGGGGGCGGCCGCCGTCATCGTCGTCGGTGGCGCGGCCGTGATCGGTGGATACTTCGCGCTCAACCGCATCAACCCCGATCCCGGGACGGCGCCCGTGCTGGCTGGCGCGCCGAAGGACGCCCCGGTGTTGGTGCGCGGCCGCTACCTGACGCTGGCGGCCGACTGCGTCGCATGCCACACCGTACGCGGCGGCAAGCCGTTCGCCGGCGGCCTCTCGTTCGCGCTGCCCTTCGGCACGCTCTACGCTCCCAACATCACGGCCGACCCGGCCACAGGCATCGGCAAATGGACCGACGACGAATTCGTCCGCGCCATGCATGACGGCGTACGCAACGACGGCAAGATTCTTTACCCCGCGTTTCCCTACACCTCGTACACGCAGCTCAGCCGCGACGACATCCTCGCGATCAAGGCCTACTTGTTCAGCCTGCCGGCGGTCTCGCAGCCCAACCGGGAGCCGGAGCTGTGGTTCCCGTTCAACCAGCGCTGGGCGATGGGCTTCTGGAAAGCCTTGTTCTTCCACAACCAGCGCTTCAAGCCGGATCCCGCCAAGTCGGTGCAGTGGAACACCGGCTACTACATGGCCTTCGGCCTGGAGCACTGCGGCGAATGCCACACGCCACGCAACATAGGCTTCGCGGTGGAGAGCGGCAACGAGATGGCCGGCGAGGTGATCGAGGGCTGGCGCGCGCCCAATCTCACGCCTGATCCGGCACACGGCCTCGGCGCGTGGAGCGACGACCAGATCGCTGACTACCTCATGAGAGGCCACGCCGACGGGCGCGGCTCCGCGGCCGGCCCGATGGGCGAGGCGGTCGAGCACAGCCTGCAGTACATGGATCGCCGGGACATGGACGCGCTGGTAACCTACCTGCGCAACATGCCGCCGCGCGAGGGCAACGATCCGGTCTCGATCGATGCGAAGCCAGCCGCGGCGATGGCAGCCACCGCGATGGCGCCGGCGCGCGCGACGCCACCGGATCAGCGGCGGGGCATGAAGCTGTTCGCCGAGGCCTGCGCTAGCTGCCACCAATGGAACGGCATCGGGCAGCAAGTGCACTACGCCTCGCTGCTCGGGCTGCGCAGCGTCAACGATCCGCACGGCGCGAACGTCGTCGAGATGATCCTGGAGGGCGTGGACATCCACGTGCAGGGCAATGCCGTCTTCATGCCCTCGTTCGCACGGGCGTACTCGGACGTCGAGATCGCCGCGATGGCCAACTTCGTCATCGAGCAATACGGTGACAAGAAAGGCCTGGTGACACCCGGGGACGTCGCTGCTCGGCGGATCAGATCGGAGTGAGAGGCCAAGCGGGAGGGCTCTCCCTCACGTGTGCCGGCTCCGCTCTGCTTCGCCGTCGGCGTGAACGCCAGTGCCCCTGTGTTCGCCGGTGTCACGCGGTAGCAGACGACGCGTACCTCTAACCGCGGAGCGCGCGGCTGTCGCGTGGAACACGATGCGGCCACCTCCGCTGCCAAGTGCGCACACTCGCCAACCGAACTTCACCACGTTTAACCAGCCCGAATCGCGCACCGTCGCTAGGATGGATCCAAGCAACTACCGAGGTGAATCATGGCCAAGAAACACACTGCGCAGTGCGCCTGCGGCACCATCAAGTTCGAGTTCGACACCGACCCGACCTTCGTCGCCATATGCCACTGCCTCGACTGCAAGAAGGCATCCGGTGGAGAGGCCGCGACCTTCTTCGGCGTCCCGGTCGACGACTTCACCTTGACCAGTGGGACGCCAAAGTCGTTCCACTACATCGCGCAGTCGGGCAAAGGATTGGACCGCAATTTCTGCCCCGAATGCGGCGCTCGCGTCTTCACCAGCGACCTCGAGTCGTTCCCGGGGCTGAATTTCGTGACCCTGGGCAGCCTGGATGATCCGTCGGGCATCGCGCCTCAGCTGGAGATGTTCACGAAGCGCCGCCTCGCCTGGCAAAAGCCATTGCCGCTGCCTCAGTTCGAGAACATGCCCGGCTGAGGCAGCGAAGACCACGAGGTTGACATGCTCGAACAGGCCTACCGGGCGCAGTGCAACGCGATGACCCTGCGCGGCACGGCGAGGGAACAGGGCAACTGCAACTTCACGCTGTTCGCTCTGGCGCTCGGGAGCTTTTGCATCGGCACGTCCGAGTTCGCCAGCATGGGTGTGATCCAGTTGTTTGCCGCCGACCTGCACGCGACGATCCCGGACGCGACGCAGGCGATCGCCGGCTACGCGCTGGGCGTGATCGTCGGTGCGCCGCTCATCACGCTGGCGGCGGCGCGCCTGAACCGCCGCGGACTGCTGCTGCTTCTGATGCTGCTGTTCATGGTCGGCAACGTGCTGTCGGCCGCGTCGACCAGCCTTGGCTGGCTGGCTGTCGCGCGCTTTGTCAGCGGATTGCCGCAGGGCGCCTACTTCGGCGCCGGCGCGGTCGTCGCCACCTACGTGTACGGGCCCGGGCAGTCCGGCAAGGCGTTCGCGACGGTGATGTCGGGGCTGACGGTCGCGACCATCTTCGGCTCGCCGCTCGCCACTGTCGTGGGACAGGCCCTCGGGTGGCGCAACACCTACCTGGCCGTCGCCGCGCTGAGCGTCTGCGGCCTTCTGGCCCTGTGGCGCTGGGTCCCGCGCACCGAGGCGCTGCGTGGCCGCTCCATCGTCGAGGACCTGCCGGCGCTGCGCAAACCGAGAGTGTGGGGCGTGATGGCAGTGGCCGCCATCGGCGTTGGCAGCATCTTCGCCGTCTACACCTTCATCGGGCCCTACGTCACTGACGCGGCGCGGCTGAGCCCCGCGTTCATCCCGCTGGCACTCGGAGCGTTCGGCGTGGGCATGACGGTCGGCAACGCGATCGGCGGACGGCTGGCGGATGTCGATGCCGTCCGCGGCGTTCTCATCGGTTTCGGTGCCGCCCTCGTCGTGCTGGCCGCGCTGGCGTTGAACGTGTCCGACGCGTGGGTGCTGCTGCCTTCGATGCTGGGGGTCGGCACCGCGATGATGGTTGCGATTCCGACGCTGCAGGTGCGCCTCACGCGCTTCGCGCCGGAAGCGCCAACGCTCATGGGTGCGATGAACCTTGCGGCCCTGAACCTGTCGAACGCGATCGGCACCTGGGCCGGCGGCGCGGCCGTTCGCGTCGGCGGCCACCTGTCGTACTCCGTCTGGGCCGGCTTTTCGCTGACACTGGCGGGACTGCTCCTGTTCCTGCTGACCCGGCGCATGGACGATCGTCCAGACGATGCCCCGGCGACCGGGCACCTGCCGAGCCCTGGCACCACATGATCCACAGCTACGACCCGCGCGCCGGCCATGGCCTTCGCCATGACCCGTTCTACTCGATCGTGGGACCGCGGCCGATCGGCTGGATCTCGTCGCGCGACACGCAGGGCCGCGCCAACCTCGCGCCCTACAGCTTCTTCAACGCATTCTGCGACGAACCACACATCATCGGCTTCTGCAGCAACGGTTGGAAGGACACCGTGGCCAACGTCTCGGCCACAGGCGAGTTCGTGTGGAACCTGGTGACGCGGCCGAACGCGCAGGCGATGAACGCCACTTCGGCCAGCGTCGCCCATGAAGTGGATGAGTTCGACCTGGCGGGCCTCAGCCGGGAACCAGGCCAGTCGGTCAAGGCATTCCGCGTCTCGGAGAGCCCGGTGCAGTTCGAGTGCAAGGTCACGCAGATCATCCGCCTGAAGGACGTGTCGGCCCGCGAGGTCGAGGCGTGGATGGTATTCGGTGAGGTCGTCATGGTGCACATCGACACTCGGTTGGTCGTCAATGGCACCTACCGCACCGAGAACGCGCGGCATGTGCTTCGTGGCGGCGGCAACGGCGAGTACGCGGAGATCCAGGCGGACGCAATGTTCCGCATGGCCTTCCCCGACTAGCGCGCCAGGTGGCGGTGCAGGGCGGCGGCGACGCTCGCGCCCTCGCCAATGGCACCGCCCACGCGCTTGACGGATCCCGCGCGGACGTCGCCGACGGCGAACACGCCGGGCACACTGGTCTCGAGAGCGTGGCGTGTTGCCTGGCCGGGGGGGCCGGCGTCGATGCCAGTCAGGACGAAGCCGTTCGCGTCGACCTCGACGCCGCAGCCCTTGAGCCAGTTGGTCTCGGGATCGGCGCCGATGAACAGGAACAAGTTGTTGAAGTCGCAAGACCAGACGTGCCCGTCACGACTGTCGCGCCAGCGTGCACCGGTCAGGCCGGTGGTGGCATCGCCCTGCAGGTCCAGCAGTTCCGTGTGCGGCAGCAGCTCGATATTGGGTGTGTTGGCGATGCGGTCGATCAGGTAGCGCGACATCGACGCCGACAGGTCCGGTCCGCGCACCAGCATGTACAAGCGCCGCACGTGGCTGGCCAAGTACACCGCGGCCTGTCCGGCCGAATTCCCGCCGCCCACCATCACGACCTCCGCGTCGGCACACAATGAGGCCTCCGTCGCCGACGCCCAGTACCAGACGCCGCGTCCCTCGAGGTCGGCGAGGCCAGGAACGGCCGGTCGCCGATAGCGTGCACCGCTGGCGATCACGACAGTGTGCGACTGCAGCCAGCGCCCGTCGCTCAACTGGACACGGAGCATGTTGAAGGGGTTGTCGCGCGAGCAGTCGAGCGCCCGGGCCTCGACAGGGATCATCACCTCCGCACCGAACTTCTGCGCCTGCACGTAGGCGCGGCCGGTGAGGGCCATGCCCGAGATGCCGGTCGGGAAGCCGAGGTAGTTCTCGATGCGCGTGCTGGCGCCGGCTTGGCCGCCGAAGTGGCGTCCGTCCACGACGATGACCTTCAGGCCCTCGGACGCCGCGTACACCGCCGCGGACAGGCCTGCAGGGCCCGCACCGATGATGACGACATCGACCGGATCGGGGTGCTCGCGCGCATCGATCATGCCGATGCAGCGCGCCAATTGCACCTCGGCCGGGTTGAGCGTCACCGAGCCGTCGGGACAGATGACCAGCACGTCGTCCTCGGCGGCGCCGTACTGCGCCAGCAGTGCCTGGGTCGGAGCGTCGTCGCGCGGATCCATGTGCTGGAATGGATGCGCGTTGCGGCGCAAGAAGCCCTCAAGTCGCTGCACGTTCGTTGCCTGCGGGTGTCCCAGGAGCGCAGGCCCGCTCACACCCGATTCGATCAGCAGCATGCGGCGCAGGATCAGCGCCCGCATGATGCGCTCGCCAAGCTCGGCCTCGCGCACGATCAGCGCGCGCAGCCGATCCGCCCGGATGAGCAGTGCGTCGACCGGCTCGACGACCTCGCAGTCGGTCAGCGAGACGGAATCGGCAAGTTGCCCCACTTCGCCCATGAATTCACCGGGCCCGTGTTCGACCAGCCTCACGACCGTGCCGATGCCCGTGCGCTGGTTCACGATCACGCGTCCCGACAACAGGACGAAGACGCCCGCCACGGGCTGCCCGGCGACCTTGAGGAACTCGCCACACCCGTAGCGCCGGCGCTCTCCGAAGGACGCCATGCGCGCGATTTCCTCCGGCCGCAAAGGCGGCGGGAACATCTGCGGCCGGCGCTCCGCTGCCATCTGCGGTACCTGTTCATCCATCATCTCGGCTCCCTCACAGCAGCCGAACGGTCGACGCCGGGTCGGCGCAACCACTATGCACGTGCCGGATCGTGCGCGCGGTGAATCCTTGTCAAAGCACGGCGATTCGCGCCGCAATGCGTCCGCGTTTGACGCTGCTTAACTGGTGCCAAGAACGCATCGCGCTTAGGCTCGTCGCGTCGCCGCCCAGGCGGCCACATCGGCATCTCTCACTTCGACAAGAGGCAGCAATGATTCAATCTCGACAGCAAGCTCACATCTCCAGCGCGGACGCCTCCGCGGTGCCGGCCGTTCCGAACTCCTCGCTGGTCTCGGAGACGGTGGCCGCTGCCGCGCATCGGATCCGCGCCGGCGGAGCCATTGGATCGGGCTATGTGACGGCGAAGGATGGCGCACAGATCTTCTACAAGGACTGGGGCGAGGGCACCCCGATCGTGTTCCATCACGGTTGGCCGCTGAGCGCGGACGACTGGGATGCACAGCTGATGTTCTTCGCCAGCCGCGGCTTCCGCGCCATCGCGCACGATCGTCGCGGCCACGGCCGCTCGACGCAAACGACGACCGGCAACGACATGGACACCTACGCGTCCGACGTCACTGCACTCGTCGAGCAACTCGACCTGAATGGCGCTATCCACGTCGGGCACTCGGCCGGAGGCGGCGAGGTCGCCCGCTATGTGTCAGGCGCAGCCCCTGGTCGCGTGTCCAAGGCGGTGCTGATCAGCGCCGTGACGCCGCACATGCTCAAGGGGCCTGGCAATCCGGACGGCGTGGGCATCGAGGTGTTCGACAGTTTCCGCAACGCGATCGACGCCAACCGCGCGCAGTTCTACCTCGACGTGCCGACCGGCCCGTTCTACGGCTTCAACCGGCCCGGCGCAAAAGTCAGCCAGGGCCTGATCCAGAACTGGTGGCGCCAAGGCATGGCCGGCGGCGCCAAGGGCCAGTACGACTGCGTCAAGGCGCTGTCGGAGACCGACTTCACCGAAGACTTGAAACGCATCCAAGTGCCCACGCTGGTGATGCATGGCGAGGATGACCAGGTGGTGCCCATTGCGATCTCTTCGCTGGTCGCCGTCAAGCTATTGGCGAAGGGCACGTTGAAAACCTATCCGGGCTTGTCTCACGGCATGCCAGCGACCGATCCGGAGCGGATCAACTCGGACCTGTTGGCGTTCTTCCGTAGCTGACGGGCTCGCCAGAGCCCTCCTGTGACTTTCTTCGAAAGCCTGCTGACACTTGTCGCCATCGCGATCTGCCTGGTGCAGGTGTCGCGGCGGCTGGCTCTGCCCTATCCCACCATGCTTGCGGCCTGCGGCGCGGTGTTGGCACTGGTACCGGGGGCACCGACTATCTCGCTGGACTCGCCCACGGCGCTGGCACTTCTCATCGCACCCGCGCTCTGCGACGCCGCGTACGAGTTTCCGGTGTCGACGGTGTGGCGGCTGTGGCGTCCACTGTTCTCGTTCGCGGTCATCGCCGTCATCCTCAGTACGGCGGCAGTTGCGTGGCTTGGCATGCGTGTCGCAGGCCTCCCGGTATTCGCGGCCGTGGCACTCGGCGCGATCGTGGCTCCGCCCGACGCGGCTGCAGCGACGGCCGTCCTCGTCAGCGTGCGAATGCCACAGCGGTCGGTGGCCATTCTCAAAGGCGAGAGCCTTCTCAACGATGCCACCTCGCTACTGCTGTTCACGGCAGCAGTGGCAATCCAGACGCAGGGAGGGCTGCATGGCGGCGTGGCCCTGCAACTCGGACTGGCGGCACCCGGCGGGCTACTGCTGGGCCTCGGCTTGGCACGCCTGCTCCGGCTCCTGCAGCCCTGGTTCGCGGGAACCCTGAGCAGCTACCTGCTCGAGTACCTGTTCAGCTTCGGCGCCTGGATCCTAGCCGACCACCTGAATCTCTCCGCTGTGCTCTGCGTGGTTGCGTTTGCGATGACCCTGGCCCGAGGTGGCAGCGTTACCGGATCCCCGCGCATACGCCTGCACAATGCCGCGGTCTCGCACACGTCAGTGTTCCTGCTCAATGTGCTGGCCTTCCTGCTGATGGGCTTCCAGGCACGCGCGATCGTCGAGAACATGCCGCACGAGCAACTTCGCGAGGCCTTCGTGTTTGCCGGTCTCGTCGTCATCTGCCTGATCGCCGTGCGCATGGCGTGGGCGATCTTCTACAACCGGCTCGCCCATCGCTTTCGCGGTCTGCGCGGCGACTTCGAACCGTCCAGCCTCCGCCAGGGCGTTCTCATCGGCTGGTGCGGAATGCGCGGCTTGGTGACACTGGTCACCGCCATGGCCTTGCCCGATGGCTTTCCTCAACGCGACCTGATCGCCCTGGTTGCATTCGCGGTCGTCTTGGGAACGCTCATCGTGCAGGGACTGACTGTTGCACCGCTCGTGCGACTGCTCGCGCTCGACAGCGCCGATGCCTTGACGAGCGAGATGGCTCTCGCACGCATCAGCCTGGCATCGGCGGCTCTTTCCGCGCTCGGCTCTGAGGCGGGGCCTTTTGCTGACCACTGGCGACTGACGTTCTCCTCGATCCGCTCAGCCCTCGAACCAGGAGGCAGCGCCCAGGACCTGAAGGAACGTCGCCGACTCGGCCTGCTCGCGATTCACGAGCAGCGCGCTTGCCTGCTCGGGTTGAACGCCGAGGGGCGCCTTGGCTCCGAGGCCTTCGCACTGCTGCAGGAGGAACTGGACTATTCTGAGCTGGCATTGGCGAGCGAATGCGCGCCTCGCATCCAGGAGACATAGGTCAAATCGCGTCCTCCCAGAATCATTCGGGATCCTGATCGCGCCAGGCTTTCCTCACAACTCATGCAGGAGGCAAACGCCTTCTGGCGGCAAGCCGAAGTCTGCGCCAGAAGCCGACATCCTTCGCCGATTGGAATGCTTGGGACGCCGGGACATCCAGCACAACGTCGGTTCCACCGCCCGGCGCGCGCGCCACAGCTAGAGCGGCACCCAGCTGCTCAGCCCGCTCCCGCATTCCCAGGAGTCCGAAGTGACCTGGTCGAGAGCCAGCCGCCAGAATATCTCGATCGATGCCGATGCCGTCATCGTGGACGGTCAATATCAGTCGGCGCGGCATGAACTGCAGACGGAGGTCGATCGCAGTGCAGTTGGCATGGGTCACGGCATTCAGTAGCGCCTCTCGACCGATGAGGTAGATGCATTCGCGCGCAAAGGCACGCAGCTCACGCGGTCGTCCTTCCTCGACGATGCAAAGCCGCACCATCCATGTCATTTCGAACGCAAGCTGTTCGAATGCAGAGCGCAAACTGGAGTCGCCGGCGTCGTTGCCGCGCAGGTCTCGCACACGATCCCTGGCCTCGCCCAGCATCTGGTCGGCGTGATCGAGGCGCCCTTCGATCGCGCGTCTCATTTCATGTTGTTCTGGCAGCGTGTACGCCAATCCCTGGAAGCCCAGGATCACACCCTGCATGCTTTGCAGCAGTGTGTCATGCAGGTCACGAGCGATTCGCTCTCGTTCAGCGTGCTTCGCCGCCGCTATGCGATCCCGCTCCGCGAGCTGTTCGTCCAGGCGAAGCCGCATGCGTCTCGCGACGTGCCTCATGCGCAAGCGATAAGTCAACACGGACATGAAGAGCACCAGCAACGCGCTGCCGACCTTGAACGCCGTCTTCTGGAACCAAGCCGGAGAGGCGTGAATGTCCATGACCGCCTCGCCCTCGTCCCGCCAGACCCCATCGCGATCAGTCGATGTGACACGAAAGCGGTAGTGGCCAGGTGGAAGATCGTTGTAGAAGGCCGTTCGACGCGAACCAGCAAACTGCCACTCGCGATCGAATCCCTCAAGCTTGTAGCGGAACTGGATTCTCTCCGGATAACCCAATTCGATGGCGGTATAGCTGATCTCCAGGTGATGGGCCAGCGCGGGCAAAGTCACGCTCCGCGCCGCTGCGATGAACTGCCCATCGACCGTCACCGAATCAACATGTCGTGCAGGCACGGGCGCGGGAGGCCTTGTTCGTTGCGGATCGATCCAGGCCAATCCCTGTCGAGTGCCGAACCAGATGAGTCCGTCGGTCGATGGAGTCATCGTCATCTTGGCGTTGAGCGCCATGCCACCCAATCCGTCGAGCGCATCGAAGTGTTCTGCCAAGACCTCGGCTCTGCCTTCGCCTAGTGCTTGGCGAAGTTCATCAGCTGGGACATGCCACGCATCGTCTGCGCCGCGTACCCAAAGGTCGCCCTGCTGCGTTTCCACGATGCCAGCGACTCGATTGAACGGTACGCCGTGGCGCACATTCAGCCTAAGAACATGCTCGCCTTGCACGACGGCGAGCCCATCTACGCCGCCGACCCAGATTCGTCGGCCGCGCTCGGCAAACGTCAGGATCGTTCCGACCTTCAACGCGGCAGACAGCGATGAAAGGGCTCGCGGAGAACCGTCCTCCACGCGTATGACGGTGTCGCCCTGACTCAGCCATACCCGTCCCGCCGAATCCGTCATCATGGCTCGGGCCGACGGGCGATCACCGACCCCATCGCTTGGCGTCAGTTCCCGCCATTTCCCAGTACCGGGCGTTCCTCGCACGAGGTGTCCCACAAGCCCGCCTGTCTCGAACCAGAGTTGGCCCGAGGCGTCGAGCGTCATGTTCGCGACCCATGGCTGAAGCAGCTTCAATGGAATCGACACCCGCGAGAAATGCCCCTGTTCATCCGAGTGCCACAGACCCGTCGGTCCAGCCGCCCAGATGGAACCCGTGCCATCACGGTAGATGCAATCGATGGACGGCCCGACATGGTGCAGAACGGAGACTCTCGATTGATGCTCAATCTTGAGTAGGTTTGAGGTCCAGTTGGCGGCCCAGACCGCGCCATTGTCGCCAGGGACGACACCGAACGTGAACGAGTCGCCCTGAAATCGGATGGACGTGAAAGGAGAGTCGCTGAATCGCTCCAGCGTGGACGTGGTGGCGAGCCAGACGTTGCCTTCGTTGTCTTCCTTCATGGAACTGACCAACGGAGGCGACAGTCCCTCTTCCTGCTTCAGCGTGAAGGAATCGGCAAGCAAGGCGTTCTCCCCCCCCGGCTTGAAGAGCTGCCTTATGTCACCGACATGGAATATCTTCTTCAAGTCCGAGGCGAAGAGGCCACCGTCCCGGTCGGCCAGAGTCATCGAAAAGCGCCTGGTGGATATCCTGACGACCCGGCTCGGCCGACCATTGAGGGTGAGCACCGCCCAAAGACCGGTTGTCCCGGCACTGAAGATGGTGCCGTCCGGCGCCGCAGTGAGTCGCACCGCTCCAATGGCCTGGCCGATCCACCGAAAGCGCTTCTCTCCCCGAGGGAGGTACATCAGATCGTGGTTGCCAGCGGACGACACCCAGATCGTCCCAGCCTTGTCGATGACCACTTCCTCGATGCGTGCGTTCGGAAGCCCCCAGGTGGGGTCAGCGTCCAGCACTCGCGCCTTCTCCCCGTCTACTCGCGCAAGGTGCCCGTCGAGATTGGCCCAGAGAACTCCTTCGCCGTCGACCGCTCCGGACACCAGGTTCGCCCATCCGCTTGCGGGACTGAGCGCCGTGTATCGACCCGCCTTGTAGTGCCCACTACCGGCCCCGCCTGCGTAGCCTATCCAGAGCCCGCCGCCCGGTTCAGGAATGAGTACCTGCACCGGAAGGTTGGCGATGTTCTGCCCGCCCAGCGACGACATTCTCTCGAACTCGGCACCGTCAAACCGAAAGAGTCCAGCGTACGTGCCATCCCAAAGGTACCCATCGTCTGTCTGAGCCATGGCCCACGATTCCGTCGGTGTGCTACCGAGAGGCGAGTAGACGCGATGGTGATACTGATCCAAACGCAATGCGGGGGACAACGCAGACGCTGCCCAAGGGGACGCCGCCAGGACGAGCGCGACTGCAAGGCGCCGCAAGAGCCACAAGCCCCTTTGAGGCCAATTCTTCAACATCCTGAAGACGCTCTGAGTCAGCCGCGTCATCGAGGAGGCATGCCGGTTTCCGCCCACGCGCCCTGGATTCGTGCCAAAGAGCGCCGACGTAGCCGCAGTGGCGATCGTGGGCGGCCGCAGGCGATGCGAGCAATCCACGCGGAGCGGCATGAAGGATGAGACATGGCGACCTGAAATTCAGAACTCATCAAGTCTAAGTGAGGAAGTCGCCAACACTCAACGCATCCCTGGGTGCGGCTTGAGAGGGACGGCGCCCCCCCGACGCGACTGGATGACTTTCGACACTCATCGCGACCTGACCGCGCAGATGCTCTTGATGATGCGCTCGCAAGGTCGAGATTCGGCCAGGATGGCCATGGCGATGAGAAAAGGGCAGGCTAAACGCCGTTGCGTCGCTCCACCAGTTAATCGGCGTCAAACGGCGCCATCCATCTACCTGCGCAATTGCGATCCTTGACGCTCATCAGCAGTTCACAGCCGTGCGCCAAGGCCTGGCGGCGCCTCCCAATGACCCGCTTCGTCGAACGCACCGAAGTCTGGAAGACTCGATGCCGGATTTTCCAATGTCCTGAACATCGCGCCGTTTGCTCTTTCGGGTAATCACAGCACGCAACCTGCGCAGGACGCCAAATCGTCGGCAGAATGACCCGAAGAGAGGTGCCGCCAAGGCGCGATCCGTGCGAACGTCACGATGCAGCAAGCGCGTAACGCGCTTACCGCTCACTCGCGGTGCCACGGCCTCGCACGATGCGATACAACACCTGGACGTGTACAGAATCATGGACCTCGCCGCGCATCGCGACGGTAATTCTCAGGGCGTCGCCGAATACGTCCGCGAAGCATCCCACACAGCCGCGAACGACTGCAGCATTTCGACCGGTCGGCTGCTCCTTGCACGCGAACCGACTACTCTCACTAGGTACGGCACATGACGTCGGCCCGCACCTTCGCCTCGTCGGCGATCCGCGTTCTCGTCGTCGACGACCACCCGCTTCTTCGCGACGGCGTTGGCAGCATGATTGATGCGCAACCGGACATGACGCTAATTGCACAGGGAGCCAATGGCATTGAGGCTGTCGAGTTGTGTCTGTCCCTCCGTCCAGACGTCACCCTCATGGATATTCAGATGCCGCTGATGAATGGCATAGACGCCACTATCGCCATCCGGCGCGCATGGCCTGAAGCGCGCATTGTGATCCTGACGACGTACAAGGGTGACATCCAGGCTCGGAGGGCGCTTCAGGCCGGCGCCTCAGGGTACTTGCTCAAGGGCATGATGCGCCACGAGTTGGTCGAGACGATTCGCAAGACTCAAGCCGGCGAGAGGTCGGTGCCGATTGAAATCGCGCAGAACTTGGCCGAACACCTCGTCGAGAATGAGCTTTCAACGCGCGAGATTGAGGTGCTTCGGCTGGTGGCACAAGGGAACTCCAACAAGCGTATTGGGCTGACCCTGCACATCACGGAAGATACGGTCAAAGCGCACATCAAGTCCGTTCTTCTGAAGTTGGGCGCCAGCCACCGTACCGACGCGGTGATGCTTGCGTTGCGCCGGGGAATCATCAACCTGCCGGACTAAGCGGTACGATCAGATCTCGGGCGGGATGGTTCGATCAAAGGCCGTCGAGCGCGCCGCGTACGATCCCGACCACCACCGCGTGTGTCCTATCATTTGCACCAAGCTTTCGCGAGATGCGCTTGAGGTGATTCTTCACCGTCCCCTCCGAGACCTCGAGGCGCTCTCCAATCATTCTGTTCGACAGTCCGGACTCCACGAAGCGGAGTACCTGCAATTCGCGCTCGCTGAGTTCCTCAGTTTGCGAGCGGGCGTTAAGTTGGCTCGTGACGACGGAGTCGATCACGATCGCGCCGTCCATGACTGCTCGAATCGCGTCGGCCAGATCGGCTTTCACACCGCTCTTGAGCAGATACGCGCGGGCTCCGGCTGCGAGGGCTCGGCGGACACGCAAGTCGCCCGAGAGGGCGGTCAGGACGATAACCCGCACACGACTATCGAGCTCGGCAATGGCAACGATGGCATGTCGCCCCAGCACATCGGGTTGAAGCGCTTCCATCACCACAACATCCGGCCGCAGAGACGGCAAGAGTGCGAGCGCCTCGGCAATGTCGTTGGCCTCGCCGACCACGGCCATGTCCTTCTCACACGCCAGGCACGACGCAATGCCTTGCCGGAGCAGCGGGTGGCCATCGACCACGAGAACGCGTGTACTTATGCGAGATTTGCGCATCCTGTTGGCGAGCCGATCACTCGTTTGAACGGTGGAGAAGGCCACGAGCCACCTACGCGGGACTTCCGCAACGGCCTGCTCGCGGCCTACATCCCGTCACGATGAGGCCGAGGTGTTTGCAGCGAATACCTGGAGCTGATGCGGCTAGCGGGCAGATCCAGTGAGTCCACCGTCTCTGCGGCAAGCCGTGCACCTGGCACGTCGTCCGGATCCCTGCGGCGGGCGTTTCCACTACAAGCCATCCTCACTCGCGAGGGCGGAGCGGTCGACTGTAAGGCGGCGCAGCAGTCGCCGCGGTGAAATCTGGTGAAACGTGGTCAACCAGGCGATATCGAACGATCAAACCATCCGGTCTCAAGGAACGTCATGTTTGCTAGACGACTCTACGCCGATCGCGGCGCGAACATCACTTTCTCGCCATGATGGCTGGCCGTCCGCGGGGAAGGTTCCCACGGTTCGACCAGTGCGCGCCGAAGCGCAACAGCGTCGCCAACCTGCTGCAGGCTTCGAGCCTTCGACGAGCGGCGCTGAGTGCTAACCGAGCGCCTGGACGGTGGCAACGCTGCAGCCCTCGAAGCGTTACCTGGCTTGACCACGATTGACCACCGTCGCGAGAGTGTGCGTGATACCTTGAATAGCAGGACGAGGCGTATTCCAGCGGACGGATTCCCAGGATTCGACAAGCAGTCGGCGCTGTGCATTCGAACGCCCAACACTCCGGAGATTCGCTTCAACGAGGCGGCTCTACAGGGGTGAAGCGTCATGCCGAATTTCGTGTGTCAGGGTTGATGTCTAACCCAGGCAAGCGCGGTTCTGCGTGCTGGCACTCAGTTCCGCTCCAACGGCCTTCGCCACGTCCAGGAGGCAACGCGTTCGCTTCTCGCGCCATTGCTCGGGACTCAGCGTAAGCGGTGCTGACGTCACTCCCATACCCGCAACTATTCTCAGGAGATTTCGCCGTGCTTGGATTCAATCGCATCGTCAAACGCCTCGCATTCGTCACCACGATCGCCGCTACAGTGACGACGCTGGGCCTCTCGAGTTCGGCCTACGCGCAGGCCCAAGGGCCGGCGAAAACCGTCGTTCTCGTCCACGGCGCCTTCGCCGATGGCAGTTCCTGGGCTAAGGTCATTCCGTTCCTGAAGCAGGCAGGTCTGAAGGTTGTGGCCGTCCAGAATCCTCTGGACTCCCTGGACAACGACGTCGCCTTCACCAATCGTGCCATCGACAACGCCGACGGCCCCGTGGTGCTGGTGGGGCACTCTTACGGCGGCGTCGTCATCACGCAGGCTGGACTCCATGCCAAGGTCAAGTCGCTGGTCTATGTGGCGGCTTATGCGCCAGAGGTGGGACAGTCGCTGGTCGACACGGTCAAGCCCTATCCCGAACCGCCGGGCCAGGCTTCATTCGTGAAGGACGCGAATGGATTCCTCAAGGTCAGCGACGACGGTGTTTTCAAGTATTTCGCTGCCGATCTGTCCCGCCCAGAACAGGAAATCGTCGCGGCGACCCAGGGCGCGTTCAGTGTCAAGGCTGTCACTGCGCCCGTGACGATTGCCGCATGGCACAAGGTGCCTGTGTTCGAAGTCGTCACGACCAATGACACGATCTGCCCTCCGCAGATGCAGCGTGACCAAGTCAAGCGAATGCATGCCGTGGGGATCGAGGTTCCCTCCAGCCACGTGGTCATGCTGTCGCACCCCGATGTCGTCGCCAAGCTGATCATCGACGCTGCGCAGTAGCCCGGAACGCACTTCGCGCCCTTGCTTGGCTTCAGTTCGCCGCTACGGGGCTTCGCCCGGTTGGCGGCGAACGGGATCCATATTTCCAAGCTCGTCGGCTGTCGAGGAGGGTTGTCGCGACATCTTCGCCTAGGCTGAACGAGAAGCCTATGCCGGTGGCGGGCATTGGGGTGCGGCGCATTGCTGACCTTGAGCAAGACGGCTGTGCATCGGGCCTCGACTCAGAAGACATCTCGAAGGTCGGAATCGTTGTCGGCTCCGCGATCTATTGCGTCTGCCATCCCGAGAATCGGCATTCGAGCGTGGCTGAGTTCGGACCAACGGCGTCCTGGTCGACAGCTGTGTCGAGATCGGCGCTGCCTGTCCCTCACCCTGCTTGCTGATGCATGGGCATCCTCGACATGATCGTCCAGCGTGACCTTGTCGAATGGCGTCGGGGGCGGGCACGCGATCCTGGCCAGGGTCGTCCGCACTCGGGGCTCATCACCTCGTCCCGTTGGACCAATCGCGAGACCCTAATCACGATTGGACAAGATGCTTCCAGACGCCCCAGAACCGCAAGCTGTCTGCAATCCTGCGACGCGAAGCGCGATCTTCATCGTCGCAGTTCTCACCCCCGGCCCCGACAGCGCCGCAGCAGTACGCGACTGGTGTGGTGAAGTCGGTGCGGTCACACGCTCCGTGAGCAAGCGTGCTCCCGACGACAAGGTCTCTTGCGTATGCGGGCTCGGCGCCACCGCATGGGACGTCATCTGCGGTGCGCCCCGTCCCGCCGGCCTTCATCCGTTCCGTGAGATCGGTTCCGGCAATCGCGTCGCGCCGGCCACAACCGGTGACATCCTGCTGCACATCCGCGCTGAAGACTTGGGGCTTTGCTTCGAGCTCGCCAGGGAACTGCTGTTGAAACTGGGCGACGCAGCGAAGGTTGTCGATGAGGTTCACGGCTTCCGATACTTCGATCGGAGAGCCATCATCGGATTCGTCGACGGCACCGAGAATCCACTCGGACGCGCGCTGGCCAACTCGACCACCATCGGTGACGAGGATCCTCCGTTCACCGGCGGAAGCTATGTCGTGGTTCAGAAGTATCTACATGACATGACAGGGTGGAATGCGCTGAGCGTCAATGTCCAGGAACGAATCATCGGTCGCACCAAGCTCTCGAACGTCGAGTTGGAAGATGGCGCGAAGCCATCCTGGTCCCACAGTTCTCTGACCACCATCGTCGACGGTGACCGAGAGGTGAAGATCCTGCGAGACAACATGCCCTTCGGCCGACCCGGCGCCGGAGAGTTCGGGACCTATTTCATCGGCTACGCATGCTCTCCCGACCCGATCGAGCGGATGCTGGAGAACATGTTCATCGGACGTCCCGCGGGAAATTACGACCGTCTGCTTGACTACAGCCGGGCCGTGACCGGCGGTCTTTTCTTCGTTCCTCCGGAGGGCATGCTCGAAAGCCTTCCGACTGCGACTGCGGCATCAACCAGTGCCGGCTAACGCGCGTCTCGCGCGGATTTCGCACGACTGCTCGAAAGTCGAGCGACACTTTGAGGCCGCTAGGCGGCGCTAAGCCGCCTTTGGAAGCCGAGACGTCGACGGCACCAACCGCTGCTTTGCCGTCCCCGCAGGGTGTGCCGGAAATGTCCGGTCTGGTTTTCAACCAGGATGGGTCGAGCAACGGATAACGGGTCCTGGCGGCGTCAGCTTTCGGCTAGCTGCGGCCGTTCGACGCGCCTGGCCGGCGTCAACGGGCCCGGCATAGACTCGATTGAACTGCTTTGAACGCCGCGCCGCTGCTCTTCGCGGTCGAACGACCGCTATGGAGCGCCGTTTTCGGCGGCTGTCGACCCAAAGCTGAAGTTCGGATGATCAAATTCACCGCCCAAGACCGGACGCACGGACTGTCGAGTAGTCGCCCTTCGCCGTCGAACTTTCCGGCACTTCCGATCAACGGCAAGAAGCCGGCTTGGCAGCGACAGCCGACTTCGACCGCAATGTCGGTGGACGGCTGCTTTCCGCGCAAGAGCGGGCGAATGCCCAAGCCGCGCGTCGCGTGGCCCGCCCTCGCCTCTCTTCGAGGCTATCCAACTGGAAGCGACTGGGGCAGCCCTGGAAGTTGCGCAAGGCACCCCTTTGCTTAACCTTGCTTAGCCGACCCAAGCTTCGTCGCCCTGCAAACCAAGATGGCGCAGCAACGCAGCCACGGAAGGATCGCGCCCCATGAGGGCTCGGAAATTCTCGGCCATCGGTCGGCTCCCGCCGCGTTCCAGAACCTCCGTCCTGTACCGGTAAGCTGCTGTCTGTCGCGCATTGCTGCCCTCTTCGAAGATCGACCAGACGTCGGCGGCGAGCACGTCTGCCCATAGGTAGCTGTAGTAGCCCGCTGCGTATCCGCCGGCAAAGGCATGGGTGAAGCCTGCCTGGAAGCGATTCTCGGCAATCGTCGGCATGACGCTGATTTCTGCGCGCACTTCGTCGAGGATGGTCTGCGCACCGTTCTGAGCGAGTGCGACGGACGGTTGCGAGTGCAGGCACATGTCGAAGAGGGCAACTTCGACGTGGCGCAACAGTGCTAGGCCGCCCAGGAAGTTGCGCGCCTGCTGCATTCTGTTGACAAGTGGGGCGGGAATCGATTCACCCGTGTGCACGTGCGCAGACATGCGTTTCAGCGCGGCACCGTCCCAGGCAAAGTTCTCCATCAGCTGGCTTGGCAGCTCAACGGCGTCCCACTCGACGCCGCCGAAGCCTGCGACGCCGAGCACGTCAACGCGCGACAGCAGGAAGTGCAAGGCATGGCCGAATTCGTGGAACAAGGTCACGACGTCGCGATGCGTGAGCAGCGCCGGCTTGTCCTGTGCCGGCTCGCTGAAATTGGTGACCATGAAAGCGAGCGCTGGACGGATGCTGTCGTCATCGCGAATCCAGCGCGCACGGGCGCCTGAGACCCAGGCCCCGCCTCGCTTTCCCGCTCGCGCGTACGGATCGTATTGAAAGCGCCCCAGCAACTCACCGGCCCGCTCGATACGCCAGCACCGGACTGTTGAGTGCCAGGTGGGTGCCTCGTCCGGTTTCACCGCGATGTCGAAAAGAGTTCCTGCGATGTCGAACATCGTCGCCAGCACCCGATCCAACTGGAAGTATTGACGGACTTGGTCATCGCTGAAGTCGAACAGGCGCTGGCGCAGTTGTTCCCCCACGTACGAAACATCCCACGGCTGGGGCTTTTGAATGCCAAGTTCTTGGCTCGCGAAATTGGACAGCTCGGCAAGCTCGCTCAGAGCCTGAGGGCGCGCGCGCTGCCCGAGATCACGCAGGAAGCCGATGACTCGGGCCGGACTCGCGGCCATCTTGGGCACGAGCGAGACTTCCGCAAAGTTCGCGTAACCCAGGAGAGACGCGCGCTCCTGGCGAAACTTCAAGAGTTCGGCGATCACTGGCCCGTTGTCTTGTTCGACCGGCCCGAATTCGCTGGCTCGCGTGATGCTGGCCCGGTAGATCGTCTCCCGCATGGCGCGCGAGCGGGCGAACTGCAGCACCGGAACGACGAAGGTCGCCTGCAGGCCACAGCGATAGTCGTTCGGGCGGCCGGCCGCCGCCGCGGCTTGCCGCATCGCTTGCTTGATGTCATCCGGCACGCCAGCGACGTCATCTTCGGTGAGCCACAACTCGAATCGATCGGTTGCGTCCAGAACATGCATCGCGAAGTTGTGTGACAGCTCGGCAGACTTGAGGTCGATGGCAGCCAGGATCGCCTTGTCTGCGTCAACGAGTTCGGCACCCGACAGTTGGAAGTCGCGCACGTCGATCTCCAGGGCCCTGCGCTGCGTGGGCGTCAGTTGGGCCCCTTCCCGCGCCAGCACTTCGCGGTAGCGCCGGTAGAGCCGCAAGTCGGAACCGATGCGCGAGAAGAAGGACGTAATCTTGGCCTGGGCCGGCGCAAACGCAGTTCTCAAGGCAGGGGTGTCGCAGACGGCATTCAAGTGGTCGATGGTGCTCCATGCGTCCTGGAGTTCCTGCATCGGGTGCTCAAGCGCATGACGCAGGGACGCGTAACTCACCGGAGTAGCATCATCGACTGCCGCTGCGATCGCTTCGTCGCAGCGAGAGACCAAGACGTCAATGGCTTGCGCAATGTGCTCCGGCTTGATGCAATCAAATGCCGGCAGCGCCGTGTTGGCCAGGAGCGGGTTGTCGACGAACGGGTCGCGGGCGGTCATTGTTCGTTGATCTCGAGGAATCGTTGGGCGTCGAGTGCGGCCATGCATCCGGTAGCCGCTGAAGTGATTGCCTGGCGATAGACGTGGTCCTGTACATCTCCGGCAGCGAAGATGCCTTCGACGCTGGTCTGCGTGGCAAATCCATCCTGGCCGGCTCTCGTGAGGATGTATCCGTCCTTCATCGTCAATTGCCCCTCGAAGATCGTCGTGTTCGGATGGTGGCCAATGGCGATGAAACATCCCTTGACGTCGATATGGGCGTAGGCATCGCCATCGACCGACCTCGTACGGACGCCAGTAACTCCGGCGTGGTCGCCGATGACTTCGTCCAGCGTCTGGTCCAGATGCAGTTGAATCCTGCCTTCCTCGGCGCGTTGCATCAGCTTGTCGATCATCACGGCCTCGGCGCGGAACCGGTTGCGGCGGTGGATCAGATGCACCTTCCTGGCGATGTTGGACAAGTACAGCGCCTCCTCGACCGCGGTATTGCCGCCCCCAACCACGCAGACCGCCTGGTCCCGGTAGAAGAAGCCGTCGCAAGTCGCGCAGGCACTGACTCCACGACCCATGAACGCTTCCTCGGACGGAAGGCCCAGGTACTTCGCCGATGCACCTGTGGCGATGATCAATGCGTCACAGGTATACGTGGCTTCGTCGCCGACTAGCGTGAACGGGCGCTTGCTGAAGTCCACCTGGTTGATGTGGTCGAACACGACGCTCGTGTTGAAGCGCTCGGCGTGCGCCAGGAACCGAGCCATCAAATCGGGACCCTGGACACCCTCGGAGTCGGCCGGCCAGTTGTCGACCTCCGTCGTGGTCATGAGCTGGCCGCCCTGCGCCATGCCCGTGATCAATGTCGGTTTCAGGTTCGCGCGAGCGGCATAGACCGCCGCTGTGTAGCCAGCAGGCCCGGAGCCCAGGATCAAGAGTTGGAAGTGCTTCGACACAGGAGTCCGATCGTTTGATGGGCCGAGCGACGTCGGATCGGCCGATGAGGAAAATTACTAGATGGCGTGGGCTGCTCGCACGAGCAGCGAAATCGACGCAGCGCCGCTCACGAAAGCGAAGCACCGTCTCAACGTGCGTCCCGACCAGCGCCGGGCGAGGTGCTGGCCGGCCAGAAGCGCGACCGTCGCGCCGAGCGCGAACGGCAAGGCGACCGACCAGTCCATGTGTCCTTGTGCGGTCGCAGCCGCGACGCCCGAGATGGATACCATCGCAATGACAGCCAGGGAGGTGTTGACGATCCCGTCCGCCTGGAGATCTGAATTTCGGGTCAATGCGGGAACAATCAAGAACCCGCCGCCGACGCCGAGCAGGCCGCTGAGTGTTCCTGCGCCCAGTCCAGTAAGGGCCAGGCACCTGGCGCACACCCGGGTCCAAACAAACCGCCCGGTGGTCGAATCACGGACGCAGACCGGGCCGGGCAAGGCCCGCTGCGCCACAGCCGATGACCCTGGGGCACCAGTGCGGTACATGCGCAACGCCACGGCGCCCAGTACGAGGGCAAAGATCGCCGTCACAAGGTTGGTCGGAAGACGTGACGATATGGCCGTACCGATCGGCGCCGCCAGCATCCCCGCCCCGCCGATCACGGCGACGGCGCGGTAGCGAACCGATCCGTTGCGAAGACCGACCGTGGCGCCGGCGGCAGCGGCCAGGCCGACCGCCAGAAGACCGACGGGAGCGGCTTGAGAGACCGTCAGACGCAGTCCGAAGACCAGCGCCGGCACGGCCAGGATGCCGCCTCCCGCACCGGTCAGTGCCAAGCTCATGCCGATGAGCGCGCCGAGTGCCGGGGCGATGGTCATCGCGCTCGCAAACTCTGCAGACATCAGGCTTGCGCGACAAGGTCCGCAGCAGAAGACGACTGCTGAAGTGCCAGGCCGCCGGCCAGGCTCCACGAGTTCGCTCGGCCCAGTCGGCGCAGCGCTCGAGCGACCTGCGCGCTGCGATTGCCGCTCCGGCAAAAGAAGATGATCGGTTGCTCTGGTGCCGACGTCAGCCAGGCGGGAATCGCGCTGACGATGTTGCTCACTGGCACCGACTGGTGGGGGTGGCTCGCAAAACAATGCTCGCTGCTGACCCGTTGCTCGTAGAACTCTCGGACGTCGACGAGCACGGCCGGGGAGTCACTCGCGAGCATCGCCGCGACGGCCTCGTACGTGGCTTCCACGTTCTCGCTCTGAGTGCAGCGCTCCACGCGCGCGCCACAGGCCATGGTGTTGTACTCCGTGGGAGCGATGCCGGCCTCGAGAGCGGCCTTCTGCCGTGCGAACTCCGCCGGCTGGAGCCGTCCGTCGAGGGCTGCGGCGACGAGCGGCTGTGCGCCATATTCGATCGCCAGCGTGGTGGCGTGGCGATCATCGTAATCGTGCCCCGGATAGAGCAGGGTATCGCGACCGAGTTGGGCGTCCAACTGGCGCAACGTGCGGCAGAACTCCAGCGGCAGGCTGACCGGGAAATCGCTCCGGCCCAAGGCGCCAGGCATCACCGTGTCGCCCACGAAGGCGGTGAGCACGCGTTCGTCGCGCAGCAGGAGCAAGGCGACCGCATCGGACGTGTGCCCCGGTGTGGCCATTCTGCCGATGCGATAGTCGCCAATGGCAATCGCAGAGTGACCGATCGGCCAGCCAATCGCGTCGAATTCGACGTTCGCGTCGGGCGACTGCCTGGTCTCGGCCCAGAGTTGCTGTGCGGATGAGGCGTGGTCTCCGTGACTATGCGTGTCCAACACGGCCACGAGCTTGAGGCCACGGCACTCTATCTGCCGGGCGATCGTCTTAGACAGTTCCGGAAGCGGATCGATGACCACGCAGCGGTCGCCGCCCGGGCTGCAGATCAGATAGCAGCAGGCGCCGTCGACCGCATAGCGCGTCACCAAGCCGCAGCCTACATCGACGTCGTTGAAGCCGGCGGCCTGGCAAGTCGCTCGCAATGCCTCTCCGCAACCGCGGATTCGGCGGCATGCGGCCTCGATGGTGCTGGTGCTGTCCGCGGGGCCAAAAGATAGTCGCACGGCGTTCGATGCGTGCCAGGCCGACAGGCCCATCGCCTCGAGCACGTCGCTTGGCTTGGCCTTGGCAGCGCTGCACGCCGAGCCGCCGCTGACACGCACACCGGCCGCGTCGAACAGGTCGAGAAGCACTTTGGTGCTGACGCCCTCGACGCAGAAGTTGATCGTGGTCGGCAGGCAAATTTCCGTGGGGGCGTTGAACCGCAGGCCTGGAAACGCGTCCTTCAGCGCCGTGCACAGACGGGCCCTGAACTCGGCCAGGACGGCCGTTGACTTGAAGCCGTCCTCCTCCTGCGCCTTCAGGACAGCGCCGAGTGCGGCGATGCCCGCCATGTTCTCGGTGCCCGAACGAAGGTCGCCCTCCTGGCCGCCGCCGGTCAACAGCGGGGTAAATGGGGCGCCATCCCTGACATAGAGCATGCCGATGCCCTTCGGGGCGTAGAGCTTGTGACCGGAAAACGGTGCGTAGTCGATTGCCCGCTGTCCCAGGTTCAGGCTGAGCTTGCCGAGCGCTTGAACGCCGTCGACAAGCCACAGAGCCTCGGATCCAAGCAGCGCTCGTTCGATGCCGTCGAGGTCCGAGATGACCCCGGTCTCGTTGTTCGCGGCCATGGTGCACACGAGCCCCGCGCGCGGCGCGCGCTCAGCCAGCCACACGAGGTCATGCCGACCATCGCGGTCGACGGGGATCGCGATGATCTCGAGATCGAGTCCCAGGATGCGATTCCAATGATCGAGGGCGACCGGCACTGCCTTGTGCTCGGTCGCGCCGTAGAGAAGCAGTGGCGCGATTGCCTTTTCGCTGTCTCGGCCTGCCTTCAAGGACACCAGCGCCGACAGAACCGCCGTCTGGATGCCCTCAGTGGCGCCACTCGTGAACGTCAGACGCCCTGCGGGCGCGCCAAGGAGGCGACGCGCGCGCGCGCGAACGTCGTCCAGTAGCGCTCGGGCTCTCAGGCCGGCAACGTGCGTGCTGCTGGGATTGCCGAAGTTCTGCCCCATCGCCGCGGCCGCGGCCTCCAGAGCTTGCGGAAGCACAGGGGTCGTGGCGTTTGCGTCAAGATAGATTTCCATGGACAGGAATTCTTCCGGGCCCATGCCGCAATGCGCTTGCAGAGTTGGGGCGCCATCGAGGGAGGATTGGAATGGGATTGCGCGTCGCCGCTCTCGAGGGGCCTTCGATGCCTCAATCCCCAGCGAACGCGAACGACTTGCTCAACCATGGCGCATTTGGTCGCAATTGCGCTACGGGAAGCGGGTGCGCGGTTCGTCTATATAGGGGTGCGGACGTTCGGTCTGCGGCCGGTGAGGAAACGGCCATCAGTCCATGACCCAAGAGATGAGGAACCCGTGCTCGAACCGATGATCCAGCGGATGCGCCAAGGTCGCGTATCGCATCTTCTTGAGATCACCGCGCCCTCCCTCGTCACCGTGTCGAACCGCGCGGATGGCGCGCGCAGCGTATGAGCGAGATGTCGAGCGACGAGGGGGCGCGCGTCGAGGAAGCGGCCGCGCGATGGGTTGCGCGGCAAGACGACGCAGAGGGTTGGAGTGACACCGACGAACTCGCCTTTCATGGCTTCCTTGCTGCCGGCACGGCAAACCGCGTGGAGTGGTTGCGGCTGCGTCGTGTCTGGTTGCGAGTCGGCCTGATCGCGGACACGGCGAAGGCGCTGGACTCGCGTCGATCGGCTCCCCGCGAAGGCTGTCAATGAATGAGCGCCATTCGATGGGAGTGCATGCCGTGGTTCCCGCGAAGGCGTGTGCGGACGAACTTTCTGCCGCGGGGTTTTCCCTGAAACGATACGGGCGACGCAATCGGCGCTCGTCTTTCCTGGTAGCGGCGCTGTGCCGCGTACAACGCTCGGAAGACTGCAAGATGACAAAGCCTCAGAAGACTCGGTTGAGACTGACCAAAGTGGCTGTTGGAGCAGCCGCATTGGTGCTCTCGGTGGCCCTGCACGCGCAAGCGCGCGACTTCAGCATCCCCGCGGGGAACCTGAAGGCTGCGCTCGACGCCTACATCGCTGCCACCGGCCAGCAGATCGTCTACAAGGCCGACGATGTGAAGGGTCGTGAGTCGAAGGGCGCGCAGGGCGCGATGACGCCGGACGAGGCGCTGGCCCATCTCCTGGAAGGAACGAACCTGCAGATGCGCCGCGATCCGAGCGGCGCCGTCCTCGTTTTTCTCGCAGAGAAGGGTGACGGCCTCTTCTCGACAAAGGTCACCGACGCCGTTGGTGCCGACGGCGTTCCGATCATGCGAGTCGTGGTGACCGGAACCCCGGTCTCGCACCTCTCGGACACCAATCGCACGGGCACGCGGATGGACGCGGATCCCATGACGCTGCCCATGACGGTGACCACGGTCAGCAGCGAGTTGCTTCAGCAACAACAGGCGGTCAATCTCTCCGACGCCGTCTCGAACGTCGCCGGCGTGGTCGACAACGGTTCCGGCCTCTTCACGATGCGTGGCTTCACTGCCGGCATGATGCGCAACGGCAACCTGCAGATCTCGGGCGTCAGTCCTGAAGTGCCGATGGTGTCGGTGTCACGCATCGAAGTGGTCAAGGGGCCCGAAGCCATCATCGCGGGCGTGTCGTCGGGCTACGGCGGCGTCATCAACATCATCACGAAGACGCCGGAGACCATGCCGATCGCCGAGGTAACGGGCACGGTCGGCAGCCGCGGCTACTACGAGGCCGGCGTTGACCTCAACAAGCCTCTGACCGAGGACAAGACCCTGCTGGCCCGAGTGATCGTCAGCAAGCAGGGTTCGGGCAAGACCGAGGCCGGGTTCGACGGCTCCGACGACAAGTACTTCGCTCCGTCGGTGACCTGGCGCCATCCGAGCACCGGTACCGAGTTGACCGCTCAGTACGAGTACCAGAAGCGACGCGCCGATCCCGGCCTGAGTGTGATCACCAACAGTGACACGCTGTCTTCGCACAGCAGGCCCTATCGGGTCGAGCCTGCAGGTGACGGCACCGAGACGACCAGCAACGTCACCACGCTGTCGTTCAACCAGCGGATCGTCAAGGGCTGGGATGTCGCGCTCAAGTACTCGAACGACCGCAAGAAGACCAATAGTGACGTGGCTTCCAACGAGCCGGGGTCTCTGTTCGGATTCGCCTATCCGAGCATCTTCTCGTTCGGGATGCTGACCGACGGCCTGTACGTCACGAAGACGCTCAAGGCCGAACTCAAGGGCGAGTTCAGCACGGGCCCCATCCAGCACAAGCTGCTGGCGTCGTTCGACAGTTCGCACAACAAGATCAGTGTCGGACAGAGCTTCACGTCGGTCTACGTCACCGATCTGAATACGGGTGCGGTGACGGACCTGTCCGCCGTCTATGGCCCGGCATTCGGCGGGATCCCGAGCCCGCGAGTCGGCGGCGGCGCGACGCCGGTCGAAAGCGACGGCCTCCTGATGGACCAGATGACCTGGGGGAACCTCATCGGTCTGGTCGGCTTCCGGCACATCAAGTTCGATGCCAACAATCCGGCCAATCCCAATGAGAACGAGTTCAACAAGGGCCTGCCTTCGCTGGGACTGCTGTATCGCCTGAACCCCGACCTGTCGCTGTACGCCAGTGCGTCCAAGGGCTTCACGCCCAACGCAGGCAACTCCGGCTTTGGCGGCACGGCGATCCCTCCTGAAGATGCCAAGCAGTACGAAGGCGGCATCAAGGCCCTGATGTTCGATCGAAAGATTGCCGCGACCTTCTCGATGTACCGGATCGACCAGCAGAACGTCGCCGTGCCCGACCCGCTGCACAACCAACCGGTGTGCGGCGGAACCGGCTGCTACATCAGCGTGCCGGGCGTGAAGGCCACAGGGGCCGAACTCGAGGTGTCCGGCGAGATCGGCAACCACGTCGAGATCCGTACGCACTACACCTACAACGTCAAGAAGGCCGACGCGGCCACCGAGATGGGGGTGTACTACGCGCGCAATGAGGGCAGCCTGTGGGCAGCCTACCGCTTCTCCGAGGACCCGGGAGAAGGAGCCTGGATCGGCACCAACATCGTGGCGCGCAGCGGCCGCAACAAAGACCCCGTGTTCGCCGTCCAGGCGAAGAATCCGGGACAGACCCGCATCGATCTCAACGCCGGTTTCGACGCGACGCATTGGTCCCTGGTCGGCGGCATCAAGAACCTGACCAACCGGCGCCTGTACGACATGCAGTCGGGCTTCTTCGGCATGGGCACGCTCCAGCAGACCCGCGAGGTCTACCTGACGGCTCGCTACAACTTCTATTGAGATGCCGCCCATCCGGTCATCGCCAACGATGACCGGTGCCGCCCTCGACGCAGAGCCAACTGCGCCGAGGGCAATCCTTTCGACACAGCACCGAACAATGAATCACCCCCCCAAGCTCTCAGCGGCAGAAGTCAAACGACTCTTGCGTCCGTACTGGACTTCCGCCAATCGCGCGCGTGCGTTCTTCGTTCTCGGGGTTCTGATCGTGCTGACGCTTGGTGGCTCAGGCATCGGCGCGGGCCTCACGTCCATCTCGAAGGACTTCTACGATGCGATCGAGAAGCGCGACCAGATCCGCTTCTGGCGCGACGCCGGTGTCATCGCCATCATGTTCTCGCTGATGGCCAGCGTGGGCGCCTTCACGCAGTGGCTTCGCCAGTGGCAGGAAATCCGCTGGCGTCGGGAATTGACGCACGACCTCGTGGGCCGGTGGTTGTCCAACAATGCGTTCTATAGGATCGAGCGAACGCAGGCTGTCGACAACACCGATCAACGGATCTCCGACGACGCCAAGCTGTTCGTGGAGAACACGCTGGAGCTCGGCCTCTCGTTCATCAGCAACGTCGGCACGCTCGTTCTGATGGGGGCCATTCTCTGGATGGCCGCATCGCCGCTCAAGATCGGCTCGGTGACCATCCCGGGCTACCTGTTCTTCGTGGCCATCCTCTATGGGTTGTTCCAGGTATTCCTGGTGCATTTCGTCGGCCGGCGGATGACGCCGCTGACGGTCGAGCAGCAACGCAGGGAAGCGGACTTCCGTTTCGCGCTCGCGCAACAACGCGAAGGCGCCGAGCAGATCGCCTTTTACCGCGGGGCCGTCGTCGAGACCAGCCGACTCCATCGCCTCTTCGAAGCGATCGCCGGCAACTGGGCGCAATTGATGACCGCCAACAAGCGGGTGACGTTCACGCTGACCGTGCTGACGATGGCCAGCACGTTCGTGCCGCTCTTTGCGATGGCGCCAAAGTTGTTCGCGAGTGAAGTCAACATCGGCGGCATGATGCAGTCGCAGGCGGCGTTCGCTTCGGTCGTGATGTCCATCAGCTGGTTCGCGATCAACTACCCCAAGGTGGCAGGGCTCTCCGCGGTCACCCGCCGTCTGATCGGTTTGAACCAGGCCCTCGATGCGCAGGATCCGCCGGGCGTGCAGGTCCGCGCTTCGACCCAGCCGCGAGTCGAGACCTGGAACCTTCGACTGTCGCTGCCGAACGGGGCGGTGTTGTCGGAAGTGGGCGACTGGAACATCACCAACGGGCAGCAATGGATCGTGCGTGGTCCCTCGGGCGTGGGCAAGAGCACGCTGATGCGCGCGGTCGCGGGTCTCTGGCCCTATGGCGCGGGCACGCTGACGCTGCCGAGCAACTCCAGGATGATGTTCCTGCCGCAGAAGAGCTACATCCCGCCAGGCAGTCTCAAGGAGGCGCTGTGCTATCCCTCGTCGTCGGACAAATTCGAAGATGGGACCTGCCGTCAGGCGTTGATCGACTGCAAGCTGCCCCAGCTCGCGACGCGTCTGGACGAATCCACGCGCTGGAGCCAGCGGCTGTCCGTCGGTGAGCAGCAGCGGCTGGCATTTGCCCGGGCGCTCCTGGCCAAGCCCGATTTCCTGTTCCTCGACGAAGCCACCAGCGCCCTCGACGAAGACACCGAGACTGCGATGTACGAGCTGCTGCGGGATCGCCTGCCCAGCACCACGATCGTGAGCGTTGCCCATCACGTGGCGCTCGAACGCTTCCACAACCGCTCGTTGATGCTCCAGCCGGGCCAGCATGCCCAGCAATCCACGTTGGTCGCGGCAGTGGCGTGACCGAATTCATCCCAATTCCGATCCATCAGAAAGTTCAACGCCATGAGTGACCTCCTCACCAACGTCACCGACGCCACCTTCGAGCAGGAGGTGGAGAAGAGCGACAAGCCCGTCCTGCTGGATTTCTGGGCCCCCTGGTGCGGGCCGTGCCTGGCACTGGTACCGGCGCTCGAGGGTCTGGCGCCGCAGTACAGGGACAGCCTCAAGATCGTCAAGATCAATTCCGACGAGAACCCCAAGCTCGTCGAGCGCTTCCAGGTGCGCGGCATCCCGCAGTTGTTCCTGGTCAGGAACGGCGCGGAAGTCACCCGCGTCAAGGAGCGTACGCGCACGCGCCTGTCCATCGAACTGGACCAGTTGCTCGACTGAGTTCGCGAATCGACCCTCCAATCGGAAATTACATGCAAGCATTCAATGGTGATGCTGCGCTGAAGGCGCAGATGATCGAGTCCGTTCGTCCACGGTGGGAATCGGGTGCGTTGATTCCTTGCGCCATCCTCAAGTGGAGCGCGGATCAGCACGCGTACTCGCTCAGCGCGGGACTCATCGAGAGTTCCGACTCCGACGAGTTCGAAAAGCGCACCGGCATTCCGGTGGAAGTCGCGACCTTCTGCGAATCGCTCATGGTCGTCAACACCGTGCTGATCCAGAACGCGGACAACCCGATGGGATGGGACCTTCGCATGGGCGACGCCATCAAGGCGTTCGGCCTCGAGTGGCTCCAGGCCATTCGACCGGGAGCCGACCTGTCGGACGTGCTGCCGCGCTACATCGTGCAATTCATGGAGACGACGCTGTCTCCTGGCTTTGAGATGGCGTCCGAGATCCAGCCCGTGCTGCGCGATGCCGCCAGCAAGGTGCTCGATCTCTGGAAGCGCGATCTGGCCGGGCAACCCATCGAGCCGAAAGAGTGGCGCCAGGCACGCGCGGCCGCGGTGCTCGCGACCGAGCAGCAGCACAGCCCTTGGGCCCATCCGCTGGCCCACCTGGTCGAAACCCTGGCCTGGCCGCTGCGCGATGTCAGCAAGGAGATCTCGCAGCCGTTCATGTACCTCGCGACGACCTGGGCAGAGTACGCGTCGCGCAGCTTCCTCACCGAGGAGGACCAGCGCAACCAGGTACTCGCGCTTGATGGAATGCGCAAGGTCGCCATCGCCGAGCGCGAGCCTGACTTCGACGACAAGGCGCGCGAGGCATTCATGGACTCGATCCCGGAGGAGAAGAAAGCCATGTACGCCGGCGCCGATCCGGAGGTTCGCGATCGTCTCAAGGCTGCACGCATCGATGCCTTCGCGGTGACGGTGCCGCTGTTTCGTCGTCAGATGGACGAGATGCTCACGTTGATCAAGACGTGCTGAGGGCCAACTGACATGCGTTTGAGTGATACGGCGCTGGTGCCGCGCGCCAGGCTTTTCGGCAATCCGGAACGTGGCGGCTGCCAGATCAGCCCCTGCGGCCGCTGGTTGGCGTTCATCGCACCGGTCGAGGGTGTGATGAACCTTTGGGTGTGCGAGCGAGGCAGCGACTTGCAGGCGTCTCTGAGCGCCGCTCGTCCGATCACCGACGACCGTGGGCGGGGGATCTACGTCTTCAGCTGGGCGTTCGACGGCATTCACCTGCTCTACCTGCAGGACAAGGGTGGCGACGAAGACACGCACGTCTATGCCGTCCCGGCCGCTGGTGGCGCGGCTCGCGACTTGACCCCGTTTGAGCGCACGCGTGCGACAGTACAGGGTCTCAGCCGCAAGCATCCGGGAACCGTCCTGGTCTCGATGAACCGGCGCGATGCGCGCTATGGCGACGTCTACCGCCTTGAACTGGCCAGCGGTGAATTGAAGCTCGTCATCGAGAACCCCGGCTTCTTCGGCTTCATGACGGACGATGACTTCAATGTCCGCCTGGCCATCGCGCCGCACGACGACGGTGGAAAGATGCTGCTCACCCGCGACGGCGAGGCCTGGAAGCCCTGGCGGCACATCGCGGTGGAAGACACCTCCAATACCTGGCCGCAGGAGCTCAATGCCGACGGCCGCATGCTGTACATGTTCGACAGCCGCGGTCGCGACACGGCCGCATTGATGAGCTACGACCTGCGCGGGTCGTCGGAAGAAGGGACGTTGATCGCGGAGCATCGAGGAGCGGACGTCAGTGACGTGTGGACGGACCTGGAAACGCACGCACCGCTGGCCTGGACCGCGACCGTCGAACGACGCGAGGTCCATGTCCTCGATGATCGGATTCGGGAAGACGTGGCCTTTCTGAACGCCCGAGGCCTCGGCGAGTGGGGACTGGCGAGCCGGACGACAGACGACTGCCACTGGATCGTCGTGACCTCGACCGACGTCTCCCCTTCGACCTTCTATTTCTTCGACCGTCCGTTGAAGAACCTGGTCAAGCTGTACGACGCACGACCTGAGCTGCGTGACGCACCTCTAGCGCGCATGCAGCACACCACCATCAGCAGCCGAGACGGCTTGCGCATGGTGACCTACCTGACGCTGCCGATTCATACGGATCGCCTCGACCGACCCCTGGCCAGCAGCGAGCCGCTTCCGCTCGTGCTGTTGGTGCATGGCGGACCGCAAATGCGCGACTGGTGGGGCTACAACCCGATGCACCAGTGGCTGGCCAATCGCGGCTACGCGGTGCTTAGCGTCAATTACCGCGCGTCGATGGGCTTCGGCAAGGCCTTTGTCGCCGCTGGCGACGGACAGTGGGGCGCCAAGATGGACGACGATCTGGTGGACGCCGTTCGCTGGGCAATCGACCGAGGCATCGCAGACCCCAAGCGCATCTGCATCATGGGCGGCAGCTACGGCGGCTACGCCACGCTGTGGAGCATGACGGCCAACCCGGAACTCTATGCGTGCGGCGTCGACATCGTCGGCCCGTCCAACCTCGAGACGCTTGCCGCGTCGATTCCGCCGTACTGGGCGGCCGCCAAGGGCCAGTTCTACCGGATGATAGGTAACGGCGAGACGCCGGAGGGGCGCGCGCTCATGCGCGAGCGCTCCCCGGTTCACCGAGCCGGTCTCATCCAGCGCCCGCTGCTGATTGGCCAAGGAGCGAACGATCCCCGCGTCAAGCAGGCCGAGAGCGACCAGATGGTCGCTGCGATGAAGGCCAACGGCGTTCCGGTGACATACGTGCTCTTCCCGGACGAAGGACATGGCTTCCACCGTCCGGCCAACAACATCTGGTTCAACGCCTTGACCGAACGCTTCCTCGAGAAGTACCTCGGTGGGCGAAGTGAGCCGCTTTCGGACGGCGAGGTCGAAGGCAACACGGCAGTCCTGGTCGAAGACTCGATCAGGTAGCCAAGCGAGCGAAGCACACCGCACGGCAGAAATCTTCAAGACGAGCCGCGCGCAATGCAAATCTACGCGACACCGGGTGGGAAGCAACCAGCTTGCGCGATACGCCTTGAGCGCAGCCAGGTTCGCAATGCGGTTGTCCATGCGCCGGCGCATCATTTCGATGTTGATTCACTTTTAGCGGAGAAGCAAATGGCTGAAATTTCTGTGGTTCCAGAGAGCGAGTTCGCGCAGACCGTGCTCGACTCGACGGCACCCGTCGTGGTGGACTTCTTCTCCAAGACCTGCGGACCTTGCAAGCTGCTGGAGGCGGCATTGAAGGATGTGGCGCCGGACTACGACGGCGAGATCAAGGTCGTCAAGGTCGATGTGGAGGAATCCCCGGCCGTCGCGCGGCAGTACAGCATCCAAAGCGTGCCGACGATGCTGCTGTTCCGCAAGGGGCAGTTGACGCAGCGCGTCCTGGGCAACCAGACCCGCAGCAAGCTCGCCGAACTGTTCGACGCCCACGTGTCGGAGCAGCAAGGGTGAGCGGTGCGTTTCACAACGACGCCGGGCTGAAGGCCCAGGCGTGCACGGAGGCGGCGGCGGGTTCGAATCCCGGCTGGTCCGTCATTGCCACGGACGAAGAGCGGGCTGCTTGCTCGGCCAGGTACAACCTGCACGCGAGCTTCATCAACCTGCTGTCCCACGGCTTTCACGTGCCGTACGGCGAGGGGGCGCTGCCGCTGCTGGAGCGCGCGCTGCTGTCGCTCGCGCCGGGCGCCGACACGCTCGTTCTGGTCCGCAACTGGGTCAATCGCCTCTGGGTGGATCCCGAGATCGGGATGAAGGCGCGACTGGACGGAACCGTTGCCTTCGCGCCGGCCGAGCAAGTCATCCGGCTGGTGCGCCAGTCAGCACGCGAGCCCGTCTCGCGGGACGAATGGCGTCGCGCACGTGGCGCGCTGAATTCGGTCAAGGCACAGGCGCCTGAGTTGGCGCCGTACGTCGAGATGGTCGCGACCATGGCGTGGGATCTGGCGACCACGCCTAAGGTCACCACAGACATCTGGAACGCCTGGCAGACGTCGGTGAGTTCCGTTCTCGATCGGGAAGCGGGCTGGGACAAGGACAAGCAAGACGAAGTTCTCGAGGCTTTTCGTCGGTCGCTTCACGAGGCCCACGAGGAGATTGGCCAGCTCTCCGCGGAAGTGGCGGCCTCCGCGGAACACAACGCCAGGGTCAACGGACTGGTGCAGGCCAAGATGGAGGCGGCTGGGCAAGCGGGCAAATTCCAGAGCTTGCAAGACCACTTCGCGTCCACGATGACGCCGGCCATGATGAAGTGGCGAGAGGTCGCGCACCAGTCCCTGCTCGATGCGTGCCGCATGGCCGAGGGAAGCTGACCGAGCTTAGGGTTTGTACTCAATTTCGCGCGGCTCCCACTTCCTGGACCGCGTGAACGGGGCGGGATAGCCCTCTCGAGGCCACTTTTTCAAGAAAAGTGGCCTTTGCCTTACGGGATCTTCGCGGGCCGTTCGTCTGGACTAGAGTGAAATCCGCAAATGACTCCGACTTGGACGGTCTGCAGCTCATCGTGGGCGGCCGCCTTTCTGCGGACGTGATCGACGATTGGTTCTCCAATCAGGTCCTGCCTCTCGAGCCGGCGCTGATGCGTTTGCTGCGGCGCAACTGGCGCCAGGCGGACGATCACGCGGATCTGAGGCAGGAGATCTACGTGCGCGTGTACGAGTCGGCCTTGCGCGACGGTGTCCCCGAGAGCACGGCCCCATTCGTCTTCGCTTGTGCGCGCAACCTTCTCATCGATCGGGTGCGCCGCGCGCAGGTCGTGCCGTTCGAGTCCATCGCGGATCTCGACGATCTGCCCGAGCAACCCGATGCGGGTTTCACGCCGGAGCAACTGGCCGACGCCCGCCAGGAGTTTCGGCTTCTGCAAATCGCGCTCGACCAGCTTCCTCCGCGCTGTCGCGAGATCATCGTCCTGCGAAAGATCGACGGTCTCTCGCACAAGGAGATCGCCGCCAAGCTCGGGATTGCAGAAGGAACGATCGAAAAGCAGGTGACACTGGGAGTGCGCGCGCTGGCGGAGACGCTGTACGCGCAAGGGATTGAAGCGGCCGCAGCCTGGGTTCGCCGCGTACGCCGGGGAGCACGCGAGCAATGAAAAGGAACGCATCAGCAAGCTCCGTGAACTACGAAGCCATCGAGACGGCAGCGGCCGCCTGGTTGGCTCGGCAGGACAACACGGAGACGTGGACCAAGGACGACCAGCGTGCCCTCTCGGACTGGCTCGCGCAGAACACGGCCCACCGGGTGGCGTGGCTACGACTGCGCCAGGCGTGGGTCCGTGCCGACGCGATGGCCGAAATGCCGAACGCGAACGAAGAGGAAGATGTCGACGCTCAAGCGCTCCCCCTGGCAGTGACGCTGCCGAAGCGGTCTCGGCGACTGCCTTACTTCGCCGGCGTCACCATGATGGCGATCGCCGCGACGGCAATCTACCTCGGCGCGCCGGTCGAGCCAGCGACGCAGGGTGTCGAGCAATACGCGACCGCCGTGGGCGCCCGCCGCCAGTTGAACTTGCCTGACGGATCGCACGTTCTTCTGAACACCCGAACGCGCGCACGTGCGGAGGTCATGCCGAACGATCGACAGTTCTGGCTCGACGATGGCGAGGCGTTCTTCGAGATCGCGCACGACCCGGCGCACCCCTTCGTCATCACGGCCGGAAACGATCGCATCACGGTTCTCGGAACCAAATTCAGCGTGCGGCACGAGAACGGCCGCACGCAAGTCACGGTGCTCGAGGGCAAGGTCAGGCTCGACCACCTGGGCGCCCCGGTGGCCAGGCCCGCCCCCGAGGAGACGACCACGCTCGTCAAGAACGACACCGCGGTCTCCCAGCAAGGTGACGTCGTGGTGGCGACCCGGACGCCGCAACAGACGCTCCAGGACTTGAGTTGGCGTTCCGGCCGGATCCAGTTCGACAACAGGCCGCTGGCCGACATCGCGGCCGAATTCAACCGATACAACCGACGCCAGATCGTCGTCCACGAAGACGCGGCGCAGTTGCGATTGAGCGTCGACTTTGATTCGAGCAATGTCGACGGCTTCATGCGACTCATCCATACCGGATTCGGCGTGGTGGTTCATGCCAACGGCGACCAGATCGATCTGTCGATGAGCTGAGACGGATTCGGCCGCGCGGGCCGGCGCGTCAGGCTGCATAGCTCAGTGGCAGCGCCGTCGTGAGCTTGAGTTCCTCCATCGCGAAGCTGGAGCTGACGTCAGCCAGGTTCGTGCCGGCGATCAAGCGCTTGTATACCGTGTCGTAAGCCGCGATGTCGGGCACGACCACGCGCAGAAGGTAGTCGACGTCGCCACTCATGCGGTAGAACTCCACCACCTCAGGAATCGCCTGCACCGTCGCGTGGAACTGCCTGAACCAGTCGTCGGTGTGGATACTCGTGCGCACGGACACGAAGACGGTCACACCCACGTTGACCTTCCTGGCATCCAGCAGGCAGACCTGCTTCGTGATGACCCCGGCGTCCTTCATGCGCTGGATACGGCGCCAGCACGGCGTGGACGACAGTCCGACTTGCTCAGCAATCTCGCCCATCTGCAACTCGGCGTTCGCTTGCAGCAGATTCAGGATCTTCACGTCCAATGCGTCTAGCTTCATCGGGCTCAGTCTTGGTAAGAAGTTTTTTCGCTAGGACGGGTGAGGCGCAAGATGGTCGTCGCTAGGGACGTGAGCGCGGAAGCAGCGTCGCCTCAAGAGCGGAGGACAGGCCCCTCGACCTATCCGCTGCTTCTATGGCGGCGAGCGCCTTCCGACTTGTGGTCGGCCTCCACAGGACAACGACAATTGCAGTCTCACAACGCACCCTCAGTTCACTGTCGATCCAGCAGTTCACCGAAGCCACGAAGGCAGCTGCAGGTTGGCAGCCGTACGGCTTGAAAGCGACACGCTTCCCAACCAACGACTGCCCTCTGGCCGGGTTGCGACCCGATCGCGTCCTGACTTTGGAACACTCCGAGAAACGATTCTTTCGCGCCGAATGGAGAACCGGATTGCGTATTTCGAGCTCGCGCTGGGCAAATGCGCAACGGGCTGTCAACGGGCTTTGGGTTCACTCTCCCTCGACTCAAATGACGTAGCGGGCAGGTGGTCGACAATGTGGTGCTTGGCTGCCGACTCATTGCAGCAATGGATTGCGCGCTTCCTCAATGAAGACGAAGCGTCGACCCAATCCCCGTAAGCGCACGACGTATTTGTCCTGGACCTTCGCGCGTCATGCCGCCAGGCGCCGCACCCAGTTCTGATGCGTCCTTCTGATGCGCGCGCTGCCCCGTAAGGGGCGGGTCAACCTTGCCGCTGAGGAGACGGAGTCCAACAGCTCCAGTTGTCGGCGATATGCCGAGAATTCACACTGCGGAGGTTGACGGACACTTGGCCTGGCGCCCGCTGGATGCCCTCGCGATGTGAAGAATGCGGCACAGCGTGCGAGCGGCGGCTCTCAGTCACGAAGCGGAAGTCGTCATTCAAAAACGCGCCTTCAGCTTTCGCTGCGTAGCTGCCGGCGATGGTCTGCACGTCGAATGCGGGCCGCTGATCGGCAAACGAGTACCGCATCGCGCGATCGCAGGCCAGCCAACTTGCCAGTAAGCCGACGGTCACGGCGGTCGGGCTATGGCCGTCCTCCGCCGGAGAGCGGTCGGGCCGAACGTAACGCTGACGACGTCGACCTGGATCTGGGAGTCATCAAAGAAGTACTGCAGTACCAAGCCTGTACAGGGTTCGCCCGCGCTTTGCGGCCGTACGACCACGTCGGCGCACGGAATGATGTTGCGCTAAATCATCCTACGCTGATAATAGTCTGTTCGCTGCATGAACCAGCTGATGGAAGCACTGATGCGCCGACCGAATTGGAGCAGCACCGGTTGACACGGGAACTTGTGCCGGCATTTCCGGCCGTCCGCTCGGTGCTCACTCTCGTTTGGATTGCAGGCTGAGAGGGCAGCAAGCATTTGAAGAATCTGCCCGCAGAATCGCGGCATAGTCAGGGAGGAAGAATCAATGGGATCCATTACCAGGACGGCGCTCGCCTGCGCCGCCCTGAGCGTGTCATGGGCGCTATCCGGCTGCATGAACCTCGCGCCGGTCTACCAGCGCCCCGACGCGCCGGTGGCCTCAGCCTGGCCAGCGGCGCCAGCGGCAAGCGCCGTCGCGCGCGACTCCGCCGACATCGCCTGGCACGACTTCATCGTCGACGACAGGCTGCGCCGCGTCGTGGAGATGGCGCTCGCCGACAGCCGCGACCTGCGCATCGCCGTCCTCACCGTAGACAACGCCCGCGCGCAGTACCGCATCCAGGACGCCACGCGGGTGCCCGGCCTGGGCGCCAGCGCCAGCTTCACCCGCTCGGGCGCCCATGGCGTCGCGGGCAACGCGACCAGCCTGGGCGTCGCGCTCTCGGGTTACGAGGTCGACCTGTTCGGCCGCGTGCGGAACATGAGCGACGCCGCGTTGCAGGCCTACCTCGGCACGGCCGAGGGCGCCCGCGCGAGCCGCATCACACTGGTGGCCGCGGTAGCTACCCGATGGCTCGCGCTGGGAGCGGACGCCGAGACCCAGCGCCTGAACGAGGGCACGCTGGCGCTGGACCAGCGCAGCCTCGAGCTGAACCAGCGCATGCACGAGCTCGGCGCGACCAAGGGTCTGCCCGTGGTGCAGGCGCAGGCGGCGGTCGAGGCCACGCGCGGCGCGATCGCGGCCGGCCGCGCGCAATTGCAGCAGGACCGTGACGCGCTGGCGCTGCTGGTGGGCCGGGAGGTACCCGAAGACCTGCTGCCGCTGCAGGCGCTGCCCGTCGAATCCGCGGTGCTGGTCGACGTGCCGGCCGGCCTGCCATCGCGCGTGCTGCAGCAGCGGCCCGACGTGCTGTCCGCGGAGCATTCGCTGCAGGCCGCCCAGCTCAACATCGGCGTCGCCCGCGCCGCGTACTTCCCCACTATCGCGCTGACCGGCAGCGCCGGCACAGCCAGCGTCGGCCTTGCCGGGCTGTTCAAGGGCAGCAACGGCTCGTGGAGCTTCGGGCCGTCGATCTCGCTGCCCCTGTTCGACGGCGGTGCGCGCGACGCACAGCTCGACTCGGCCAAGGTGCAGCGCGACATCGCGCTCGCCACCTACGAGAAGGCCATCCAGGTCGCGTTCAGCGAGGTAGCCGACGCGCTGGCGGTGCGCGCCACGCTGGCCGACCGCGTCACGGCGCAGCGAGCGCAGGTGCAGGCCAGCGAGACGGCGCTGCGCTACGCCGAGGCGCTGTTCCGCAACGGCAGCAGCAGCTATCTCGAGGTGCTCGACGCTCAGCGTTCTCTGTACGCGGCGCAGCAGGCCGGGATCGCCCTGGCCCTGGCAGAACAACAGAACCGCATCGGCCTGTACAAGGCCCTGGGCGGTGGTTGGAAGGAATCGAATTGAAACTCCGCAAGTGGTTCACCCCGTGGCGCATCGCGATTGCGCTGGCCGCGCTCGTCGTCGCAGGCCTGGCCGTCCACAGCCATTTCAAGGCGCCTGCGGCGCCGGCCATCACCACCACCTCGGTCACGCGAGGCGACCTCGAGATGGACGTGCTGGCCACCGGCACCATCGAGGCGGCCAAGCTGGTGAGCGTCGGCGCGCGGGCCACAGGCGAGGTCAAGCGCCTGTACGTCGCGCTCGGCGACAAGGTGAACAAGGGCGACCTGATCGCCGAGATCGACTCCAAGGAACAGGACAACGAGCTGCTGAAGGCCAGCGCCGCGCTGCAGAGCGCGCGCGCCGACCTCAGCGCGCGCAAGGCCACGCTCAAGCAGGACGAGCTCGCCGTCGCGCGCCTGCGGGCGCTGGTGGCCATCGACGCCGGCTCCCACGGCGATCTCGAGGTAGCCGAGGCCAGCCTCGACGGCGCACAGGCGGCGGTGACGGTGTCCGAGTCGGCCATCGTGCAGGCGCAGCTGGCCGAGGACACCGCGCGCGTGAACGTAGGCTACGCGCACGTGCTAGCGCCGATGGACGGCACGGTGGTGGCCATCGTCACCGAGCAGGGGCAGACGGTGAACTCGGTGCAGATGTCGCCCACCATCATCAAGCTCGCGCGCCTGGACACGATGACCATCAAGGCCCAGATCTCCGAAGCCGACGTGCTGCGCGTGAAGGCCGGCATGCCCGTCTACTTCACGCTGCTGGGCGACCCGGACACCCGCTACGACACCAAGCTGCGCGCCGTCGAGCCCGGCCCCACCACGCTGGCGGCGGACACCACGGCCGCCACAGCCACGCCGTCCACCGCCACGGCCATCTACTACAACGGCATCTTCGACGTGCCAAACCCGCAGGGCAAGCTTCGCATCGCGATGACGGCGCAGGCCACGATCGTCCTGGACAAGGCCAGGGACGCGCTGCTCATCCCGAGCGCCGCGCTCGGCGCAAAGGACAAGAACGGCCGCTACACGGTGCGCGTGGTGTCCGACGCCGCGGCCAGCGCCGGCGCGGGCGTACCGACGGAACGCAAGGTCCGCATCGGCCTGAACAACCGCGTGCAGGCGCAGGTCCTCGACGGGCTGCAGGCGGGCGAGCACGTGGTCACCAGTGAGGCGCTGACGCCCGGAGGCGCGGCCAGCGCCGCAAGCGCTGCAAGCACGACCAGCGGCGGCGACAAGTGAGCGAGCCGCCGCTGATCGAGCTGCGCGGTCTGGGTCGCGACTATCCCGCGGGCGAGGGCACGATCTCGGCGCTGCGCGACGTCGACCTGGTCATCGCGAGGGGAGAATTCGTGGCCATCATGGGCCAGTCGGGCTCGGGCAAGTCGACGCTGATGAACATCCTCGGCTGCCTCGACCGCCCAACGAGCGGCACGTACACGGTGGCCGGGCAGCCCGTGGGCGACATGACGCCCGACGAACTCGCCAGCCTCCGCCGCGGCCACTTCGGCTTCGTGTTCCAGCGCTACCAGCTGCTGGGCGCGCTCAGCGCCGTTGGCAATGTCGAGATCCCCGCCATCTACGCGGGCATGAGCGCGTCGGCGCGTCATGCGCGGGCGCGTGAGCTCCTGGAGCGGCTGGGCCTGGGCACCCGGTTGGGCCACACGCCGGGACAGCTCTCGGGCGGTCAGCAGCAGCGGGTGAGCATCGCGCGCGCGCTGATGAACGGCGGCGACGTGATCCTCGCCGACGAGCCCACCGGTGCCCTCGACCGCGCGAGCGGCCAGGAGGTGATGGCCATCCTCAAGGGGCTGCACGCGCAGGGCCACACCATCATCCTCGTCACGCACGACGCGCAGGTGGCGGCCAACGCCGACCGCGTGATCGAGCTGTCCGATGGCCGGGTGCTGAGCGACACGCGCACGGCGGCGCACGTCGCGCCGGCCGTGCCGCCGGTCGGGTCGGCACATCGCGCGAACCCGCTGCGCGACCTGTTCGCGCGCGTCGCCGAGGCCACCCACATGGCGGTGCGCGCGATGGTCAGCCATCGCCTGCGCACGCTGCTGACGATGCTGGGCATCATCATCGGCATCTCGTCGGTGGTCACCATCATCGCGCTGGGCAACGGCTCGCGCCAGCGCCTGCAGGACGAGCTGAGCTCGCTGGGCACCAACACCGTCGAGGTGTTTCCCGGCGAGGGCTTCGGCGACCGCCGCGCGAACAAGGTGCTCACGATGACCATCGCCGATGCCGGGGCACTGGAGGAACTCGACTACGTGGACGCGGTCACGCCGGGGTACAACGCGGGCGTGACACTGCGGCGCGGCAACGTCGACGCCGCCGGCTCCGTCAGCGGCGTCGGGGACAAGTTCTTCCGCGTGCACGGCAACCGGTTCGCCGAAGGCCGCGCGTTTGACGCCGACGCCATTCGCCAGCAGTCGCAGGTGGCGGTGATCGACGACAACGCACGCAAGGCGCTGTTCAAGGACCGCGCCGACCCCGTCGGCCAGGTGCTCCTGCTGGGCAACGTGCCGGTGCGCGTCATCGGCGTGCTGGCCAGGGACGAGGGCCTGTTCACCGGCAACAACGAGAGCCTGCAGGTCTGGATCCCCTACACCACCGCCACCACGCGCCTGATCGGCCAGGAGACGCTGCGCGACATCAACGTGCGCGTGAAGGATTCGATCCCGATGGATGCGGCCGAGGAGGGCATCACGCGGCTGTTGACGCAACGCCACGGCAAGAAGGATTTCTTCGTGTGGCGCACCGACTCCATCCGCAAGCAGCTGGACGACACCACCGCCACCATCACGCTGCTGATCTCGTCGATCGCGCTGATCGCGCTGCTGGTGGGCGGCATCGGCGTGATGAACATCATGCTGGTGTCCGTCACCGAGCGTACGCAGGAGATCGGCGTGCGCATGGCCGTCGGCGCGCGCCAGGGCGACATCCTGCGCCAGTTCCTCATCGAGGCGGTACTGGTGTGCCTGATCGGCGGCGCGATGGGTGTCGCCCTCGCGCTGCTGGCCGGCGTGGTGTTCAACAGCCTGAACATCGGCATCCACATGATGTTCTCGACGCTGTCCATCGTCGGCGCGTTCGCCGTATCGTCCAGCATCGGGGTGCTGTTCGGCTTCGTCCCAGCCCGCAACGCGGCGCGGCTCGATCCTGTCAACGCGCTGGTGCGCGAATAGGACTGGCAAGGCCTACGGCACCGATGGATCGGCAAATTAGGCGCTGAAGCCGGAATCTACGGACAACGAACCGAATTTCCGGCGCATCCGCGACTCCACGTCTGACTGAACCGGCCGCTTTGACATTTGGCATAGAGGTGTTTCGCGCTACAAGTTCGCGGACCCGGGATTTCACACAGCCTTGCCGCATAGTTGCCGTCAGTACCCGGCTGATGACCTCGCGAGGTCGACGATCCCCTACTCTTGCTTGCGTCGTCAGAGCGGAGTTCGACAGTGAATGAGTGGCGTGGTGATAAGGCTACCTATCACAACGCGTGCGTTTTCCGCGGCCACCCAAGGATCAGAGGGCTGCTAGGCACCCCATAGCCGCCTCTCGCGACTTCAACACCGAGGACGGCAACCCGCTGCGGAACTGCCTTGCGCCATGCGCTTTCACAAGCGCCTGCAAACTCGGAAAGGCTGACGCTCGCTGCCGATGGGTGTCACGTCGCGCGACCACAAAGGAGACCTTGGAGTAGGACTGCTTCTGGCCGGGTGCCGCCCGATGGTATCGCTGGTACGCCGCTGCGAACCTGCCCCGTTGGTTCAATGCCAGGAGGGTATCAGCTCAGCGCTGACGCCGCGGACTGCTCGAACTTCATTTCAGAGCGCGCCCACGCGAATTCTGCCCAAGAGAGCATCGAACTCAGCGACGCGCGACTCCGTGTACTTCGTGATGCCCTCAGCCTTCATGCTGGCCGAGGACGCCTCGATCCACAGCCGCCCCTTCTCCACGTCACCGGCAAGAACGAGTAGCAGGCCGTAGTTCGCGACGCCCAGTTGCTCGAGGTGGGTCACCTGCTCAGGAGGCGCGTCACCGAAGCCCTCTTGAAGTGCGTAAGCCGATGCAAGGTCGGCGACGCAACGCACCTCGTCGAAATAGCGCATGCAGCCTTCCAGATACCCGGCGAACATGCTAAGGCTGGCCACAAGTTCGTCCCTGTCCCGGGCACCCAGCCAGCAATCGCTGCCGTCGACTCCGGAGTCTGAGACACGCCGTGCCAGCATCAAGGAGAAGGAGGGCTCCCGGTGCAGGAGCGTGTCCAATGCCGGAACATCGAACCCGACGGTCATCCAGAATTCCCCTGAGCCCCAGGACGACTGCTCGAAGAACAGCCCGTCCCGATAGCCATTGCGCTCGCGCGCAAACGAGGCACCTCCCACCGGCTCGAACCCGAGGTGAGAAATCATCGGCGCGAAATGCCTCGAGCAAGCCTTGGCAAAGGATCCGTAGTTCCGCTTTACCGCCATGCCTTCACGTACTCCGTTTCACTGCGTCCGGTTGCGAAGCTCCGGCACCTTTGCCTGGTCGCTCATCATGACCGATGCCTGCAAGCGGACCTAAGCGAACTTTCGCTCCTGGCCGGCTGCGGCCCGCAGGTGGTCATTCTCGTCGAAACGTTGTGAGTGCTTCTAAGTCTGGCGAGTGCCGGATTTTCAGCCAGACAGCTTGCATTCAGACAGGCGAGGCGTCTCGCCGGCCCCTCGTAAGATTTCTAGCGATCGCCGGACTAGCTGGATTCCAGACGAGAAAACGACGGTGAAGCCAGCCATGGAGACCTCGACACAGCAGGGAGCGGAAAGCCAGGACGCGTTATATGCCTCCGCGGTGGAAGCGTTCGGCGACGCGATCGTGCGCCTCGCCAACTTCTACGAATGGCGCGCCGATCTGCGCGCGGAGCTCGTGCAGGACATCCACGTCGCGCTATGGCGCAGCCTCGCGAACTTCGAGAAGCGCTGCTCGCTGCGCACCTGGGTCTATCGGATCGCTCACAACACGGCCGCATCGCACGTGGATCGATCGGCGCGGATTCCGACCAGCGCAGGCGCCGACATCGAGGACCTCGACAACCTGCCGGCCGACGAGGACGTCGAACGCTCGGTCGACGAGCGACTCGTTCTGCAACGACTGATGAGCCTTGTCGGCCGGCTGCGTACTCCAGATCGGCAGATCGTGCTGCTCTATCTGGAGGATGTAGACGCCGCAACGATCGGAGAAGTCGTCGGCCTGTCCGCGGGCGCAGTGGCGACGAAGATCCACCGGCTGAAGGTCGCGCTCGCACATCAGTATCACCAAGGAGCTCCGCGATGAAGCCCAGCGATCCGATGCCCGATGATGAACTTCGTGCTCTCTGGAAGCGCCAACCCAGCACGGTTCCCAGACCTTCACTGGCTCAGACGCGTTCGCGAGCCCTGGCATTCAAGGCGAGGGCGCGCAAGCGCGTGCTGGCTGGCTGGGTATGCGCGACGCTGGTGATCGGCCTGCTGCTGTGGCATGCGATCGTCGATTCGGATCAGAAGATGCGCCTTGGTCACGTAATGATCGCCCTGGGCGTCGTGATCGGGGCCGGCTTTCTTGGACGGCGATGGCCGCGCGACGTCCCTGGAGAGTCGGCCTCGGTACATACGGTGCTCGAGTTTCATGCTGCCGAGATCGCGCGCCAGAAGCAATCTGTCGCGCTGGTCGTCGTCTCCGTGATGCTGGCGGCGGGAGGTCTGTGCATGATGCTCTTCTCGCTATGGCAACGGGACTCGCATCCGCGGATTGCAGTCTACGCTCCGCTCGTGGCGCTTCTGATTGTGTGGATTGCGGGGTACGGTGCCTGGCAACGACGCCGCGCGCGACAACTCAAGCAAGGCCTTGATGACATCGAATGGCCACCGCGCAACTAGGCGATCGTCAGCCCGTCGTTGAGGCCCACTCTAGGCCGGCTTGCGACCTCAAAGCGTGCTCCGTACTGGCGAGCGTACAAGGTGAACACTGCCGCGCACAGTGCCGTTCCGCAGCGAGTGTCTACCTCAGCGAGTCTTTGCTCCTCCGCGAAGCAGTCGTTTCGCTATGACCGCAACTGGGCCGACAGCCGCGCTCCGGGTCAGTCAGCCGCCCCGTAGGCCCAGCTTACCTGCGTAAGGTGGCCACTCTTGAAGTTGAAGAACACCTCATGGATTGCCTCTCCGCCAACTTCGTAGAGCACCGAGTTCCTGCTGATCGCGGTTGGAGGCCCGAGAGCACGCAGCACCTGCACTTCGGACTGTCCTAGTTTGACACCCGCAGGCAGTTTGAATGACGCTGAACTCGTGGTGAGCGACTGTAGCGCCCGCTTGCCGCCTGGCGCGAGGTAGTACGTAGCCTCGAAAGTTGCAAACTTAGCCTGATGTACGAAGCTTGGCGGGCGATCATCGTCCCAAGCCTCCTCGAGCACTTTCACCTCGACTGGCTTCGCGTTTCTGTAGGGGTCGAACTGCCGTTCGACGAACTCAAACAATTTCGTAGCTGTCGCCCGCGATAGCGCTTCGTCGCATGCGGATGTCACGCGGAGCGCATCGTCCTGTTGCTCGGCAGCGCTCGCCTGCGAAGCCGCCATCGTGAGTGCCACCAAAGCACCCATCATTACGATGGGGCGCCGGCACAGCATGCTGTGAGGAAGTTCAGCAATCATTCGAAAATCACTCGCAAATCATTCCATAAGGCGATTGCACGACGAGCAAGACTTTCTACGGCCGTACGAGCCACTGAAGCGCTAACGCTCGGCACCCAGCAGTGCGGCACGATCCCTTTTCACGCCATGTTTCTCGGAAGCCGTCATTCGCGTACGGCCGGTTGTGGCCGAATCGCGAACCGGCCGCCGCTGGCCTCGCGCTTGACGCGCGCCAACCGCCGATCGACCGCTGACTGCAGCATGGCCGGCGTCCGTCTGCGCAGGCGGCCAAGCCGAGCTCGACCCATTGCCGTCAGCGGCTGATGCCGATTGCTTGCAGCTACGCGGACGTCGTAGGGCGGATTAGCTGCGGGCGCAGCGCGCCGCGCACGAACGCTACCGACATGGCGACATGTCAGGCTACGCCTGCGACAAACCCGCGCTGAAAGGCTTCCTGGCAGGCCAGGGCCCTGCGTCAGGCCGGCCAACGCTTGTGCCGCTGCGCTATTCGCGCCTCGCCTCGAATGTCATCCTCTTGCTTGCTGATGCCCGCCAGCAATCGGGCGCGCAGACTGCATGCATCATGGCGATCGCCCGCATCCTGCTCTGGTTCGCACTGGCCGCGGCCGGCCCGGCAACTGCCGGTCTGACGACGCCGCCGCTGCCCGTACCAGCAATGGACTTGCAGACTATCTTGAGGGCTCAACTGGGCTCGGCGGTTGTGTCGGGCTGCCCAGCACCGACGATCCTAAAGATCGCGAACCAGAGCGCTGCGGGGGCCAGCGCGCCCTTTCAGGCCGAACGTTCGCCAGGAACAGTTTCGGTCCACGACGAGATCAGTTTCGTCCTGGAGCAGCGCGACGACGTTGCGCAGTGCCTAGGTGCGTCTTCGGAGCCCATCCTTTTCATCGACCACCTCCCCATGCAAGGCCTGCCCACAACCGGTCGATACGTCGACAAGGACAAGGTTCGCGTGACGTTCCGTCTCGAGCGCCCGGCCTCCACTCAGCCGAGTTGGAATGAATTGCTGCAGCGCGCGTGGCAGAACGGGAACGATCGCCAGGTGGACGTCGGCATGGGTGTCGGTGGGGCCGAAGTCGTCGTGGCGAAGGACAAGATCACTCTCCACCTCGGGAGCGGCAAGCCAGAAGTCGGCGCGCTCGCGCTCGTATTCAGCATCGTCGCGCTCGTCGCCTTGGGCTGCGGCACCGCTGCGCTCAAGGATAGGCGAACGGGGGACGTGAGCTACAGCCTGTCGCGGCTCGTGCTCGCATCCTGGGTGCTCACGGCGAGCGCCGCCGTGATGCTGCTGCTCATGCACACTGGATTACTCCCCTCGTTCTCAGACGGCGGCCTGGCCGTCATGCTCGCAGCCACCGGTATCGGCAGCGGTGCCAGCACGTTGATGGATCAGATCAGAGAGGCGAGCAATCCGGACACCAAGAACGTCCTGAAAGACTTCTTCGAGGACGCCGACGGCTTCGCTCTGCACCGCGTCCAGGTCGCGCTGTTCAACCTTCTCGTGCTCGTCGTCGTATGGCACGACCTCATCCTCTACGGCACCGTCGCACTCGTGGACAAGAGTTGGTCCGCGCTGGTTGGCGCAAGTACCGTCACGTATCTGCTCGGGCGTATGAGCGAAAGCGCGACCCCGAAGCTCGAACCCTCAACCTGACAGAGGAGAATCCCATGGCCATCGCAATCGCTCGCGTGGACTTCTCGGGGCCGCCCCCGACCGTCGCCGTGACCTCGGGCTTCGCTGGCCTGACGTCGTACACCATCGCATTGATGCCGCAGGACATGGACCTCACGAATGCTGTGCCCTTCGTGACTGCGGACGTGCCGGCGGACGTCGATGCGGAGCACGATCTGACTCCCGTCTGGCCGTGCTCGGAGAACTCCTTCATTGTCGTCTTCGGCGGTATCGGGGCCACCATCGATCCGCCGCAGTTCGCGGTGACCGCGACACTGACGCAAAATGGCCAGGTCACTCCGATGACGACCACCATAGCTCCGGGCACCTCCGCGGCGACGTTCGTCTGCTCAGTGGAGTTGCAATCATGAGGCGCGCTGCTTCAGCCGCCTTGGCGGCTATCGGAACCGCTCTGGCGGCGGCGGCACACGCACAGGCAGTCGGGACGATCGCATCCGCGCCGGCGAGCGCGGCGTCGGCGTCATCGGTCAAGAGCGACTTGATCGCGGCGCTGAACAAGCAACTCGCGCCCGAGACCGCAAAGGCCGTCACCAATTTCAACAACTACACCGTGGACATGTCGGTGCCCACGTCGCCCGCCTTCGCCGTGCTCGGCTCGACTCCCGAGACCATCCTCCAGCCGAAGTCGCCGCGCGATCTCGCGGTCTCGCTCGTGCAGGATCTGTCCGATGACGGCAAGCTGGGGCACGGCGTCGGCTTCGACGTGACACCTTACTTGATGCTGCATGGCAAAACGACGACGCTGGCGGAGTATCAGCAGAGTAGCTCATGGTTGCCGCTGTTGGTGAACACACAGCTCTCGTTCGCGGCCATCAAGCAGGACTCCGGCGGTCACCCGGTCACGCGCGCAGCCGCCGGCGCCTCTGTCGTTCTGTTCGACGCAGGCGATCCACGCGCCACGGACAGTCCGCTCGCCTCGTGTTTCAAGAAAGCAACCGAGCGGGACATCGGCGTCGGCACCTCGGGGGTTGCCGCGTTTGTCAGGGACGCGATGATCAAACAGCAGAAGGGGGATCAGACGCCGCCGCCCACCATGGTCGATGCCGCCAAGCAACTGTCCACCGACTTCGACGACTGTCGCAGCCAGTTCAAGAAAGTGACATGGAACAGCACGCGATGGACCGCAGGCTTCGGCCAGGCCTTCCACGACCGCGGCGGCCCCCATACTGGCGCGACAGGGCTGTGGACGACCTTCAGCCTCAATCTGAATGGCAATTCCGACGGCGACAAGGAACTCAACGACCGAAAGGACGACGGACGTGCGCAAGCGCTGCTCCACTACCGACATACGAATCGCGAAGAGGTGGCAAGTACCACCGATCCTCGTGGGTACGCGCTGCGCAGAAGCGACCTGATAGCGATCGGCGCGAAATACGGCTCCGACAAACGCAACTTCTCGGCCGAGGCCAGCTGGCAGCGCGGCCGGTACGACAACGGCGACAATGAAGCGGCGCGCAAGCTCGCGCTTGGCGGGGAAATGATGATTGCCAAGGACCTGTGGCTCGTGGTGTCGATTGGAGGCAAGGGCGGCGAAAAGAACGGCAACGGCACACCTTTCGTGCTCGGCGGCCTGAAGCTCGGCTCAGCCTCGGAGCCAACGGGCGCGTTCGCACCTTGAGCGCTGCAGCTCGGGCAGCTCTGGCGGTACAGGCGCCTGGACGCAGGCGAAAAGCAGTCGTTCCCAAAGTTCCGCTGTTGGCCGCATTCCGACCAAAGTTCAATCCTCACTCTGAAACGTAGTGGTATTTGCTGACGACGTGCCCGTCGGCTGAGTATCCGACAGCCCAGGCGCTCAGGAAGTGCTCATATCGGACTTCAGTGATGCACCGTCCGTCGTTCTTGCCGCGATAGTCGCGATCGCCGCCCCACCATAGATATTGACCACAAGGACGGCTGACATCAGGGCGTCCCATCAGTGCTTCAACGTCGCCAGCTTTGGCGTTCAGCTGAATTCGTCCAAACTGGCGACCCGCGCGGGTGTCGAGTATGTAGTCGACGGCGAGGCCGACGGCCCCAATGACGGCCAGTGCGAAGGGTGCCATCGCGACTGCGAGGACGATCCGCGTGCCTGTAATGCGGCGAGACAAGGCTTGACACTCCTCTCAATAGCGGTCGTCAGCGAACTTCCGCACCTGGCCGGCACCCGGCCATTGGGCGGTCTGCTTATCCTGGAACCGTACCCGTTCAATCATTGGCCGCATCGCTTGGCACGTAGCGATCAGCCGAACCTTTGAAACGCTGCTTCGCATACGCCCTTGCGTCGCTTTCGGCATGAAATGTGCGATCCGGATACCGCACGACTTCGGTCACGATCTTCTCCCCCAGCCGCCGCGACACACGCACGGCTCCTGTGAAAGGGCCGCCGACTAGTGCGTGGCCGAACGGGACACAGCTGTAGGGGCCGACCTTGAACTCGTATCGGTGCATGAGGTTCTCCGCATTGGAGTCTTAGTATGCCCGCGAGCAACGTCCGGTCGCCCCCTCATTCCGAGGCTTAGTCAGCCGGCCGCGGGATGTAGGTATAGCGCCGCGCCTCGTAGGCGGCGATCTCGGCCTCCTTTAGGGTTTTGGCCGTAACCTTGGAAAGCCTTGCTGCTACCTCGATTCGCTGCGTAAATCCATTGCGCGCAGCCCAAGCCTCCACTGCAGCTAGGCGGGCACTGGCCTTCCTCGCCGTTGCGGTGAACTGCCGCGCGCCCGGTTTCACATACACGATGACGAAATGTTCCTTCATGTTCGTGCCCCCCTTGATCAGCACTCTTCGTCGTTCGGGAAAGGCTGCGGAGCGCACTCGCTACTGCGCGGCGTTCTAGGGCGGCCGTTACAACTATGCCCTTGGCTGAAAGCCCGCAGGGCCCGTGCCTTGTGGGACGCAATAGATCACCCAAGCCCCATCGCTGTAGCTGATGCGCCAAGGATCTCGGGAAGTGACCTTTGCCTCAGGAGGAAAAGACGCCTCTGCAGCTTTCCCGCATTCGTCCTTCGAGAGGTATCCGGCCTCGGCTCTCACTGACAAGCCGCTCTGCGTCCACAAAATCCACGGAATGGTCTGGGGCACTGGTCCCTTCGCTTCCAACGCCGCGACTCGCTTCTCAAGAGCATCCACCCTTGCGCTCCTCTCGCTGCAGCCAGCGCAAAGGATTACTGCGAAGGCCCAGCCGACCGAGTTGCGCAAGACCATGCTGCCCCCTTCGTTGACTCCCGCTCGACAATTATGCGGCTATCCGAAACCGGACGCTCGCGACCGGCAGCTCCTGGCCGCGATGCGTCGTCATCACCTTCGGGCAAGGCCGGGCGACAAGACCCGGCGCATTGCCCGTCTTCAAGCGGCCGGTGCCGCGGCCGGCTCAACCGGTGCCGCCGCAGCTTGCTTCGGCGCGGACTTCTTCGCGGCAACCTTCTTGGTTGCAGGCTTCTTCTTCACAGCCGCGGATGCGGACTTCGCCTTTGGAACCTTCTTGGCCGGTGCCACAGACTTCTTCCCGGCCGGCTTTGCTGCCTTCTTGGCGACCTTGACTGCCTTCGCCGGCTTGGCCGAAGCCTCCTTCGCGGCCGCGGGCAGCTTCGCCCCAGCCTCTCGAGCCGCGCTCTTACCGACTAGGAAGTCGTCCCGATTCTTCGCACCGGCGATCCAGGCCGGCGCGCGACCGAACCCGGACCAGGTCTTCCCGGTCTTCGGATCGGCGTACTTGGCGACCGATGCGGCCTTCGCCTTCGTCTTCTTCACTGCGCGCTTACCGCCGATTGCCTGAGTCAGGTGCCCGATGGTGAGGTTGAACTCGGCCATGATGTCTTTGATCTTGGCGATCGCGGAGGACATTTCTTGCTTCGCGATGCGTTCGGCTTGAGCCTCGAGGGCGGCGATTTGCTTCTTGAGTGCGGTGAGTTTGGACATGGTCTCTCAGGGGAGGAAGGGGCCTGAAGTCTAATCGCCTATGGCATATCAAGCGAATTGAACCGACGCGGCTCATATTTCTGCGCCTCCAGGCGCTCCCGTTACCAATGGCCGACCGCTGTAGGAAGCAGAGCCGACGTCCGCTGACGCCGGCAACCAGGCCGGCCCCGACCCGTTGCTGCCGTCAGCGAATGCGAATTCGATGGCGCAAAGCCGACCTTTCGAAACCGCACCTATGCGTAGTACGAGAGACAGAGGACGGGTTCCAACCCCTTTTCAATGCGGCGCCAGTTGACGAACGCGGCGCAATCCAACATCGCTGCATAGAGCTCTGGGCAGCGACTTTTGAACGACGTCACATTCTTCAGCTGAAGAGCAAGCACGTTGCCCTCAGAAACATGCACAGACGTCATCTCGGCGCTCGGATCATCGAGGCACGTCATGCAGTCGATCCAAGCGTTCATGTTCGCGCCGTAGTAGCCAGGAAAGCCCAAAGCAGCGGCAAAGGCGGTATGAAAGCCCGGCTCATCAGAGATCAACTCTAAGTCGACTTCAACGATCGCGTTAGGCATAGAACTATCCAAAGTGAACGTGCCCGAAAGACGACCTTAGCCAGCGTCTCTTGCTGGCCGGTGTTTGCCGTCGGCGCCGTCGGCCTGATTGCTCAGGCAGTTGCAACGGGGCCTCCGACCGCTGTGCACAGCATACCCGCCCTTGGCCGATGCCAGCGACCAGGCTGACGCCGACCCAAAGCAGTCGGTCACCTTGCCGTTCAGACTCCCCGGAAGCGGACACAGGCCCCAAGCGGTTGAAAGGGCCGCTCCCGCTGCTGCATAGTCGACGTCAGGTACTGCGCAAGTGCCGCGTCTGCGTTACCCCTGCCGACGAATCGTTGTCCCATCTTTTCAGCGCTTCAACTCAGGATGGCTTTGCAAGACCGCTGCGAGAGCGGGATCTAGCGTGTGCCAATCAACCGTTGCCGCGACGTGCGCATAGATCCAGTGGATCAATCGATTGCGGTGAGCGCCATAGTTGGTCAAAGGAACAAGACTGTGACCGAGGTCGATCTTGGGGCGATAGCCGGTCTGGCCGCTCTGCACCACACGGGCACCCAGCCGCAACGCGTGGTCGACGGCTGCGTCCCAAAGGCGGAAGTACAACATCCATTCCGAGGGCGTGCTGTAGTCGATGCCGATGAACTTGTTGACAAGATGCCCTGAAGATTCAAAGCACAGCATGAAGGCGACTGCCCTCTGCTGCGCGGGCTCCCGCAACACGATGAAACTCGAGCCTGGCGCGCCTGCGACGAGTCCGAAGAACTGGCGGTTCAGCTGTTCGAACCGCGTCGTGGCCTTTTCGTAGGTTTGCCAGAAAAGGGCGAACAAGTTGTCCAGCGTGGCGTCGTCCGGCCGTCGGAGAACTTCCACACTGAGTCGCACCGCTTGTTGACTTCTTCGAAGCTTTTTCTTGAACTGGTGACGTCGATTTCCGCTGAGCGACTGGAAATATGAGTCGCGCGAACCGCCCGGCAGCCCGACAATTGTCCCGGGGAAGCTGACGAGCCGGAACATGCCGGTCTCATCTGCCAGCGCACGAAGGACCTCATCCCATTCTGAACCGAAGTCCTTCCACAGCCGTATCTTCGCGCGCCGCCGCGCCATCTCGATGCGAAGCTCCGCATCGATGGTTCGTAACGCCGTCGGAGTATCGATGTCCGAGGACAGACCGATCCAGCCTTCTTCCGAGCACGGCGAGCCGACGAACAGCGTGCGCTGCACCCTCAGCCACGGGAACACGTGCCCGAGCGCGGAGACCCACGGTAGCAGTTCAGGGGGCACGACCAGTCGCATCGGCACGTCCATAACGAAGGTAGGAACCAAGCCCACCGTGACGCCGCCTTGATTGAGCAAGAGGTACCGAAAGGCAAACTGGTTGTCCAGTCCGCTTTCGTCCAGCGCGCGATACCACCACCCACCTTCCAGCGGGGGTGGGAAGAGGCGCGCCCACACGGCTTCGGAGATATCGGCCGCGCGATCGACCCAGGAGACCTCCATGTTCGACGCCTTCATCCGCGCGCGGCGAGCACGGCGCAGCCGGCAACGATGCAGGCAATGCCTAGCTTCCGCGTCATTGGGAGTGGCTCATCGAGCAGCCACGCGGCGCCGAGAGCCACGGCAACGAAGCTCATGGCGCCGAGCGAATATGCGAGGCTGACCTCCAGGCGTTGAAGCGCTGCCGTATAGAGCAACGCCTCGACAACGAACAGGGCAATGCCCGACGCAATCCAGCGCATGCGGTTCCGAGGCCGAAGTGACGACAGCTTCAGGCAAATCTGTGCAAGGGCCTCAATGCCCGTGCACGCGAGCACCAGTAGCATTCCGATCAGCCGCGGACTCACGGGATCTCGCGCCGCGTAGGACCAACACTGACCAGCGCGACGCCCACCAGCACCAGCAACACGCCAAGACCCTTGTGAAAATCGAGATGCTCGCCGAAGATCCACGCGGACAGCAGGCAGACCGACACGTAGCTCAAGGCCGTCAACGGCTGCGCGTAGCTCAGGTCGACGCGTTCCAGCACAACCAGCCAATTGACCAGTTGGAGCGCGAGCACCCCCACCACTAGCAGAGGCAGAGGATCGCGCTCGATGGAATGCGCCAACGCGGCAGGCAACAGGCTCGGCGGTAGCCTCGAAGCGGCGAGCTTCCATAGAAGCTGACTCAGCGTGTCAAGAGCAATGGCTGCTGCAAGAGCAGCAATGGCGCGGCGCCCGATGACAGATCTCGCTGGAGTCTCGTTTGACATGGGTGCTGATGATTCCACAGCGCGCGGGGCAGGTGGGCGATTTTCGACGAAATCAGCGCATCTTCGCCGAACGAGCGGTCAGCTTGGTCCGCCTGCTGTAGGGTCGGGTCGTGACAGATGGGTGCGCGAAAGACAGATGTGGTTGAATCGTCCGCAAGCCAGACTCAGAGCGAGTTTCGATGAGCGCCCCCTTGGTATTTCTGCCCGCCGACAAGAACGATGCCGACTGGGTTATCCAGTGCGATTTCGACGGAACGATCAGCGTCGACGACGTCACCGATGCCCTGCTCGAGCGCTTCGCAAGGCCTGGCTGGCAGGAGATTGAAGCTGAGTGGGAAGCCGGCCGAATCGGTTCCGGCGAGTGCATGAAACGCCAAGTGGGGCTTCTGGACGTGAGCAGCGGTGAACTGGATGAGTTTCTCGCGGGCGTCGCCATCGACCCCCACTTTGCTGCGTTCGTCAACGCAGCCAAGCGTCTGGGCGTCGCGGTCGAGGTCGTCAGTGATGGCATCGACCGTGCGATCCACACCGTCCTGGCGTCGAACCACCTTGGGGGTCTGTCAGTACGTGCGAATCACCTCGTCCAAGTGGACGAGCGTCGTTGGCGGCTGACGTCTCCGAACGCCAGCAGCGCGTGCGTCAGCGCCTGTGGCACTTGCAAATGCGAGTTGCTGGCGCAACACACTGCGGCATCACGCAAAGTCTTGTTCGTCGGTGACGGCCGTTCGGACTTCTGCGTCGCAGACAAGGCAGAACTCGTATTGGCAAAGGCAAGGCTGCTAGAGCATTGCATTCTTCACGGCATCGCGCATGCGCCATTCCGTGGATTCGAAGACGGCCTCGCCTTGATGGTGAGCGCTGTCGACCGGTCGCGCGCAAACGTATGAATGCGGCCGCCGAATCGACGATCGAGTCCCGCGAGTTTGTGCTGAATGGCCAGGGTGCAAATGGTCGCACCGGCGTTCTCCTGGTGCATGGCCTGGCAGGCACGCCCAATGAGATGAAACAGTTGGGACGTTCGCTGCACGGTGCCGGCTTTGAGGTGCTCGGCGTTCAGCTGGCGGGACACTGCGGAACCCTGGACGACTTGGTTGCGACGCACTGGCAAGACTGGATCAAGAGCGTCCACGACGCCGCGCAGCAACTCCGCACTAGGGTCGACCGACTCGTGGTGATGGGACTGTCGATGGGCGCCGTGCTGTCACTCGAGCTGGCTGCAACGAGACCCGAGCTGGTCGACGGCGTAGGCGCCTTGTCCACGTCCTTCTGGCACGACGGATGGAGCATGCCCATCTTCACTCGGCTTGCCTTTCTTCTCAAGCCCGTGCGTGCGCTCGGCATCGGGCGGCGGCGGATGTTCCTGGAGCGTCCGCCCTACGGAATCCGCAATGCCGGCTTGCGCAAGTACGTCGTCGCCCAGATGCACGGCGGGGACAGCGGCGCCGCGGGTCTTTCAGGAACGCCCTGGTATTCGATCATCGAGATGCATGACCTGAGCAAGCACGTCCGCCGACGCCTGCACGATGTCCGCGCGCCTTGCTTGGTTGTGCACGCCACCGAGGACGACGTTTCGAGCCCGGCCAACGCCGACCTGGTGTCGAGTCGCGTGCGTGGACCGGTTGAGCGAGTCTTGCTGGAGAACAGCTATCACATGGTCACCATCGACAGCGACCGCCGGCTGCTGACGACGCGCGCGATCGAGTTCGTGCAGCGCATCGCCAGCGAACCAAGCGCGGCGACGTCAGCCGAAGTCGCGCATCCCACTTCGGCCTGACGACGCGCAGTCAGGTGACACCAGATCAGCTCGCCTTGGCGCGCACGAACAGTTGATCGAGCAGCACCATCGCCTGGTCGATCTCCTTGCGGGAGATTTCCAGCGACGGCGCGAACGTGATGACGTTCTTGTAGTACCCACCGACGTCCAGCACCAGTCCGGCTTTGTGTCCTTCGAAGTCGAGGTCTCCCGACAGACCAATGTCGACCATCTTGTCCAGCAGTGCGCGGTTCGGCGTAAAGCCATCGTCGGTGCAGATCTCGGCGCGCAGGGCCAGCCCGAGGCCATCGACGTCACCAATCTCCTTGTGGCGCTGCTGCAGATCGCGCAGTCCTTCGAGGAAGTAGGCACCGCTCTCGCGCACCTTCCTCCCATAGTCTATCTCGGCAGTCATCTTAAGCACCTCTAGCCCGAGCGCGGTACCCAATGGATTCGACGCGAAGGTCGAGTGCGTCGAGCCGGGCGGAAACACCTCGGGGTTGATCAGCTCCTCGCGCGCCCAGAGTCCCGATAGCGCATTGAGCCCGTTCGTGAGTGCTTTTGCGAAGACAAGCACGTCCGGCTGCACGCCGAAGTTTTCGATCGACCACAGCGTCCCGGTGCGCCAGAACCCCATCTGGATCTCGTCGACCACCATGAGGATCCCATGCTCGTCGAGCACCTTCTTGAGGCCTCTGTGGAAATTCGCGGGAGGCACGACGTAGCCGCCCGTGCCCTGGATGGGTTCGATGTAGAACGCCGCGTACTCGCACTGACGCGTCTTCGGGTCCCATACCGCGTGATATTCGTTCTCGAACTTGCGCGCGAACTCTCGGATGATGTGCTCCGAATACTCCTCGGACGTCATGCCCTTGGGGCGACGGAAGGGATACGGGAACGGGATGAACTGCGCCCGCTCGCCGAAGTGCCCGAAGCGGCGCCGATAGCGGTAGCTCGAAGTGATGCTGGATGCGCCGAGGGTTCGGCCGTGATAGCCGCCCTCGAAGGCGAACATCAGACTCTTGCCGTTGCTGGCGTTGCGGACCAGCTTCAACGAATCCTCGATCGCCTGCGCGCCGCCGACGTTGAAGTGGACGCGGCCGGGCCGTCCCCACTTCTTCTCTGCATCCTGCGCGATCCATTTCGCCAGCTCGATCTTGGTCGGATGAAGATACTGGCTCGCGATCTGCGGCAGAGTCTCCATCTGCCGCAGCATCACCGCTTCGAGACGCCTGTTCCTGTAGCCGAAATTGACGGCCGAATACCACATCTGAAGGTCGAGGTAGGGAACTCCGTCTGCATCGAACATGTAGCTGCCGTCACACCCCGTGAAGACCTTGGGTGGGTTGACGTAGTGCACGGTGTCACCGAAAGAGCAGTAGCGTGCCTCGTCGATCAACAATTGGTCATTCATCGATTGCGTGTCCTTTGAGAACGGTTCGGTGGCTCGGAAGCGATGCAACGCCATCCGCCCAAATCCAGCGCGAAAGAGCCAGTCTACTGAGCGCGCTGCTGGACTGTCGAGACGCCGCCGATAGCCCCACGGCACGACAGATCGGAACATCGCCGGCATGGACTTTCGCCAAGCCTACTTGCTGAATGCGAGCTGACGCACGCATGCACTGGACCACAGCTCGCTCGAAGTAGCGTTAGGCTAGAGACAGTCATGAAACCCCCGTCTGAGTCGACCGACGATCCGGCCGACAGCCATCCTGGCTGCCGTGGGTCAAATTGCTCAGCGCACGACTTCGTCAGAAACGTGGGGCGCTACCGCGTAGAGGCATCGGCACAGCCAACTCACGATGGATATCGGGGCCGTGCGGACTACTCCTGGCTGATTGACGGCTACACGTTCCACGGAACCAAGGTTTTCGATGACGTCCTGCCGTCCCAAGAAGCCGCCTGCAGGTGCGCGTTGGGACAATTCGAGAGCCTCTATGTCTCAGGCAAGCTCCCTTTGTGAGAGAGATCCGCCGGACGGAGGCTCGCCAATCATGCGGGTACATGCATGCCCGCCGAGGCTGCTAGAGCCTTGCCCGCGCATGTCAGGGTGATGTCTCAGGAGGTGGCGTAAGTCTTGGGAGCCGAGGCGCCCGTAAACCGGGGGCCATCGAGAGCCTGGGCCGAACTCGCCGAGAGCGGACCAAAGCGCGGGCCGATCGCGCACAAGAGTGCGTGGGCTTGCATGCTCAGCCTGGCTTCAGTCAATGGTCAGGATCTGCCTCGGGATCCCACACTCGTCGTCTTGTGGCTGTCGCGATCGACTTTGATACTGGCTGACGACCGCGGCGGTAAGCGAGTACGCATTCCGCGGTCCTCGTAGGAGCCTATATGACAAGCCGCCAGGGCAAGCCGCCGTCCAACCTGCGCGTCGTCGTTTTCCTCCAGGAAAACAAGACGACTGACTTTTACTTCCCGACGCTGGCGGCTTGGGGAGCTGACGTGCAAAACGGCGGCAGACTGCTGGCTGCTCCACCTGACCACGATCAGCCGCATGATCGGTCGGCATGGGTCCACTACAAAATGGGCGACTATCCGGCACTAGCCGCTCAGATCGACAACGACGCGGTCATTCCCTACTACTCCTGGCTCGCAAAGACCTTCACGTTCTGCGACCACCACTTCGGCCTCGGTACGAACTCGACGCCGGGGCACATGCTCGCAGTAGGAGGGCAGACGCCGACGCTGAAGAACCCGCCGTTTGGCACGGGCGGTCCGATCTGGGATCTACCCAGCATCTTCACGCACGCCCAGGCGCACGGGGTGAGTTGGGCGGCCTTCCTGGACACGGACGACTATCCGCTGAAGTTTTACAAGGAACTCACCACGCCGGCAGCCAAGAAGCTGATCCATACGCAGGCCGGCGATTTCATCTCGATGGCCAAGGCCGGCAAGCTTCCCCAGCTTGTCTACGCGTGGGCGCCGTCCGGGTTCGACGAGCATCCGCCGCAGAAGCCGGATCCCCAGTACATCGCACGCGGTCAGCACTTGATCCAGGAACGGGTGGATGCGGTCGTGCAAGGCGGCGGCTGGGCCGATACGGTGTTCATCCTTACCTGGGACGACTGGGGCGGCTACGCAGACCACGTCGCTGTTCCATGCCTGGAGACCGTGCCCGATGCGCTGCATACAAACGGGTTCCAAGTCATTGGCGGGAGCCGAATCCCTTTGATCATGTTCGGCGGTGCAGTCGAGCAGGGCATTGAAAACACCTGGCATTCGCACGCGAGCATTCCCAAAACGGTGATAGACCTTTTTGGCTTGCCACCTATGGGGGTCACCCGGGTCGATCAGGCACCGTCACTCGCCCATCGTGTGGGTACGGCCTCGACGCGGCCCTTGCCGCCTTCGCTCGGCGCGCCGATCGTCCAACCGGCTCAGCCACAGCCAAGGCCCCATCCGGTGCCCCCGCCCCCTTGGCCTGGAGCGCTGGCTCAGCCAATGCCCGAACTCGTCGCCAACGGCGGCAAGACGATCCCAGTCCCAACCGATGGCGTCGTGCATGCCAAGCCACCTGCACCGCCGGCGGCCAATGTGGCCTGACAGTGGCCGAGGCTGTGCCTGACGATGGCATGGTGGCACCCAGTGATCGCGAAGGCAACTCCGAAGCAGTCGGTCGATATGGGCCGCTTGAGTTAGGCGCGTTGGGCGGAGTGCGACTTGTCATGAACTTCCTCCACCGCGGAGCAGCTTTCAATCGACGATCAGTCTGGCGCCGGTCGCGGACAGGATGTCGATAGCCCGGATTCAACTCGCCGAAAGCAGCTCGGCATTGCGATTGCTACACCCGCTCTCCATCGGGTGAGCGCATAGCCTTCTATTTGAGCGGGAACTGAGATTTGCAGCCCCTTGCGCCGCGGACCTTATCGTTCCTCGTCCCCCACCGGCTAACCGGATCCACAGGTCGGCGATGACACCGAGCGCTCTCGAGTTCGACTACGGCGGGTCGCTGCTGTATGCCGGTGTCATTTATGTCGCCACAATCACTGCTGCCGGCGTCATCCTCGCGTCGCTTCCTCGCGTGCGGGCGCTCATACCATCCCAGGCCCAACGAGCTGGATGTCTCGACGGCCTGCGCGGCGTGCTGGCCGTCGGCGTCCTTATCCATCATTCGTTCACGGCGTACCGCTTCTTCGTGAGCGGGCACTGGGATTGGAGCTCCAATGCCTTGCTCAATCAACTTGGCCAGTCCACAGTAGCCCTGTTCTTCATGGTCACCGGGTATCTGTTCGCCAGCAAATTGCTGGAAAGCCGAACGCGACAGATACGCTGGTTGCGACTCTACGAGTCGCGACTCCGTCGACTGGCGCCTCTGTATCTTCTGACCGTCGCTGCAGTGCTGCTCTCGGTCGCGGTGCTGACGCACTTCACACGCAACGAATCGCCTGCCAGGCTCGCCCGGGAGGTGCTCGACTGGTCGCTCTTCGTGATTCCTGGCCGGCCGGATATCAACCGGCTACCCATGACGTGGACCGTGATTGCCGGCGTGAACTGGAGCTTGGCCTACGAGTGGGTCTTCTATGCGTGCTTGCCGCTCTTGTTCTGGCCGTTGCGCTGGTTGTCGACACCGCTGAGATCCCGTGTCTGCATCGCCCTCTTTTGCGGTGCCCTATTTCGCTCAGCATGGCATCATCATCCGATAGGTCTGCCACGCCTCTACTACGATCACTTTGCATGCGGGATCTGCGCGGCGCTGATTCTTCGCGATTCGGCGTTGGCTAGGGTCATGCGGACGACCGCCTTCAAAGCGTTTGCGTTGGCATGCTTGGTCTGGCTTCTGCGCATGAAGTCCGCTGACGACGGCTTGGCCGTGGCGCTGACGCTGGTCGTCTTTCTGGCCGCCGCGGCAGGGGCCTCCCTGTTCGGGCTGCTTCGCTTTCCGCCGATCCTCTGGCTTGGAGAGATCAGCTATGGCATCTATCTGGTGCACGGTCTGGCACTGTACTGGACCCTCCACGCGTTGACCGCGACAGACTTGTTGTCACGGATGGATGTCGCGATGTACGCGGCCCTCGTTGCTGCAATCGCAACATCTGTCGTCTGCCTGGCAAGCGCCTCTTTCCTTCTGCTGGAAAGACCGATCATGAGCGCGCTCGGCTGGGGCGTCCGATCGGCGTCGCGGCCACCAGTGCCGCAACGGCCTGAGCCCACCGCGCCGATGGAGCCATAGAGCTGTCCCTGATCGTCGCTGGTGGTGCGTAGCCGATTCCTCGATTCCGCGTTTCGACCGCTCGCGCGTCTGCTCGTTCAACCGGCCCTCAGGCAATGGTCAGAATCGTCGACGGCATCCCTTGCTTGCCGTCTTGCGGCTGTCGCAGACGACTTTGATACTGAACTCTCGACGGCGGCAAAGCCGGCACGTCGCTCCAGCTTCCGCGAGGCCTGAAATGACGCACGTCCAGCACAAGCTGGCCGCCCATCTTCGCGTTGTCGTCTTCTTGCAAGAGAGCAAGTCTACCGACTTCCACTTCCCAACGCTTGCGCCCTGGGGAGCTGAGGTCTTGAGCGGCAGCGGCCTTCTGGCGACGCCCCCGACCATGATCAGCCGCATGACCGATCCGCATGGGTGCACTACAAGATGGGAGACTACCCTGCGCTGGCTGCACAGATCGACAACGATGTGGTCATTCCTTACGGCCCTGAAGCGCGGTGCTGTCCTCAGGAATGCATTGACAGTGATTTGAAAGTCCGGCGTCAACTTCCTGACACTGTTACGGCGCTGAAATTGCCCGCCAAGCGCGGCGTACGCGGGCAACCGCCCCATTCGAGCAAATTGCGCCGAGGATGTTCCATTGATTGCCGCAACTGCGAGCCTGCCCCAGCATCTATCTGACGCTTTCCGGCGCGAGTCTGACCGGTCTCCGACGGTCTCCGTCCTCCTGCCCGTCTACAACGGGGGGGCGTACTTCCGCGCGGCCGTTGAAAGCGTCTTGGCCCAGACCTTCGAGGACTTCGAGTGTCTGATCCTCAACGACGGATCGACGGACGACTCGGGAAGGCTTGCCGACGAGCTGGCGAGTCGCGATGCGCGAGTGCGCGTCATCCACACCGAGAACCGCGGACTTGTCGCGAGCCTGAATGCTCTGGTGGAGGCCGCGCGCGGCGAGTTCTTGGCGCGCATGGACGCCGACGATCTTTGCATGCCGGCGCGCTTCGAGCAGCAGGTCGAGTTCCTGCGCCGGCATCCCGACACCGTCTGCGTCGGCAGCAGCTACTGGATGATGGACGAGGCCGGCCGAACGATCACGCAGATCCTGCCGCCGCTGGACGACGCCGCAATCCAGGAGCAGGCGCTTTGTGGCCACTCGACCATCTCGCATCCGTCCGCGATGCTGCGCGCTTCGGTGCTGAAGCGCCTGGGCGGCTATCGTCCCGAGTTCTTCCCCGCCGAGGATCTCGACCTGTGGCTTCGGTTGGGCGAGCTGGGCCGGCTCGCTAACCTTCCGGAGCCGCTGATCCGCTACCGTGTGCACGCGGGCTCCATCAGCGCGCAGGCCGTACTTGGGCGCCAGCGCGACGCGGCGCGTCGCGGATGCGCGGATGCGTGGGCGCGTCGACATCTGGAAAACAGACAGTTCGAGGCCGTCAACGAGTGGCGTGCGGACGACTCGGCGGTGTCGCGCATGCGCTTCGCACTGCAGTACGGTTGGATGGCGTACGGCGCCGGGTTTCGGCAAACGGCCATGGTCTACGGTCTCAAGGCGATCCGGCTCGTGCCCGTGAAGCAGGACGGTTGGCGACTGCTGGCCATTGCACTGCTGAGGCCTCCGCGCAAGTCGGTGGCTCTTTGAGCCCATGCTTCCACGTCGCGTGACGCTTAAACTGCGCTGGCTGCCGGGCGCACGCGACCCGCGCACGATGCTTGCCGCGCCGACCTCGCTGTTCAGCTGTCGGCAGACGCAAAGCTGGTGCGCCACGAAGGTGCGCCCGCATTCGCACTGCCGCTCAGTCCACACCAGGACCCGCGCCCGGAATGGTGCGTGAGTGCCCCTCGGACTTCGAATCGACCCTCGCATGAAGATCTCCGTCATCACGCCCACCCTGAATTCGGAGCGCTTCATCCGGCGCTGCGTCGAGAACGTCGCGGCGCAGGGCGCCTGCGTGCTCGAGCACCTCGTCGTCGACGGCGG